>FMJZ01006899.1_pt1 | contig 80232 bp, 82 predicted proteins | sample 1987881 | NCBI WGS metagenome assembly FMJZ01 (sample SAMEA4378227, study PRJEB15110) | soil metagenome | biome: soil; feature: Field; material: Soil | place: India | collected 2015-03-11 | depth 0 m
CCTCGGGCTATTTCCACCATCTCACGCTGTAATTTCATTCCCTCGCCACCGAGCTCGGCGAAGCCGGCGCTGTGCACGATGGCGAACCTTACCTTTTTCTGTGCGCAGTCAGCCATCGCCTTGGGCACATTTTTTGCCGGTATGGCTATAATAGCGAGGTCGACCTCTCCGGGCACCTCACTGACGCTGGAGTAACACTTCAGGGACATAATTTCAGATTCCCTGGGGTTGATGGGGTAGATGACACCCTCATAACCGTCCTTGAGCAGGCTAGAGATGAACATACCGCCTGACTTCAGCTCGTCCTTTGAGGCGCCCACTATAGCTATAGAGCGGGGCTGGAAAAAGGGTGTCAGGTCAGTCCCTCTGGTTTCACCTGTCACTCAGTGCTTCTCCTTTTTGTAGTGAGTCGGTATTGCTTTGGTTTAAGTTATTCTGCTCTGAGGCGCACCTCTCCTAGTTCTGGCTCCTTGAGCAGAGCCCCTGCCTGCGATGGGGGGGACTGTAAGGCTGCTTGGTGTCAGTCTCGGGTGCAGGCGCACCGGTGGCCTGAGCAGCCCTGCCGACTCCAGCGCTGAGGGGGCTGTCGTTCCCTTCTTGAGCTGTAGCTGTACTTTTTCCTGCAGCGATTTCAGAGCTTCGGGGTTGTCCTGCAGTCTGGCGATCTTGGGGTATGCTCTGGGGAGCTGCCCATGCCGCTTGGGTTTAAACTCTACAGCGATTGTAGAGTTACCCCTTATCGCGAGCTTATAATCGAAGTGGTCGCTGATGCCGTTGCTGAGGCGGCGGAAATTATTCGGCCTGGACGTCTCTATGGCGCGTGACACGCCGAGCAAGCCAAGACCGACCACCGTGCTCACGGGCTCCGGCATGAAGATCAGTGCCAGAGCCAGTGACTGCAGTCCAGCGCGGTATGTTGAGGCGTTGCTCATTTATTAACTGTTGTAATATTTAAGACCTTTTTTCCTGTCGAGTCAACCGCGGGTACAGCTCATCCACTAGTGCAGCTTCTTCTTGAGCCATGAGATCCGTTGGTTCAATATCCTGGTGGCATCAGCCCTGTTGCGGCTACGAGACAGTTCATTTGCCAGCCTGACATCGCCGAAGACATCGCGCACCCAGTTACTGAAATCGTTCTTTTCGCCGGTCACGTGATGGCTATAGCTCTGTTCGCTCATATGGCTCAGGCAGTTAGCCAGCTCTTGCAAATTACTGGCGATGCAGCCATCGTGGCAGAAGAACCTCTTATCGCCGCTCACATCTCCCAGAATTCTCGTCGCATCCTCTCTCTTTCTCACCCCTCTTGGCATAGCCACCTTCTCAGGCTATTTACCGACTTTTACCGTACATTATAGTTGCAGAGAGGCTAGCACATATCTTTCACTCCTGTCAAACGGAAGGTTTTTTCTTGCCGCTGGGGTATGTGCTAGAATTGTCCTGTCGCAGGAGAGCCACGCAAAGGAGGTCAGTATGAACTTTGAGACTGTAATCTATGAGGTTAAGGAGAATATCGCTACCATCACCATGAACCGCCCGGACAAACGCAATGCTTTAAACCACACCCTGCTCAGGGATCTGGATGCCGCCTTTGAACAGGCTGAGAGCGACCCCGAGGTGAAGGTGGTCATCCTTAAAGGTGCTGGCAAGGCGTTCTGTTCCGGTTATGACCTCACCGGCAGCCCATATATAAGCATCCCCGAAGGTTACGACCGCTGGACGATCGGCAACGCCCTGAGGACACTGCGCGGCATCAGCGCCCGCTATCTCCGGATCTTCAATTTTCCCAAGCCGACCATTGCCCAGATCCACGGCTACTGTCTGGCAGCGGGATGCTATCTACAGATGTGCTGTGACATCGCCATCGCCGCCGAGGACGCCATACTGGGGCATCCCGCCACCCGGGCTGGAGGGGTGACCAGCATGCCGTTGTGGGTGACCTATCTCGGCTTACGTAAAGCCAAGGAGCTGCTCTTCACCAGCAGGCTTATCAGCGGTAAGGAGGCGGAACGCATCGGCCTGGTGAACAAGGCGGTGCCGGCAGACAAACTGGAGGAGGAGGTTTGGAAGATGGCGAAGGAGATGGCTGAGGTGCCTGCCGATGGCATGATGATACTCAAGGAAGCCCTGAACACCCATGCCCTGATGCTTAATCTGGACGCTGTGTTCGCCTACCACCGCCAGCTCAATGCGCTGGGGCGGCTGGGGCGGACCGAGGGTGCAGCCCCGTATACACTTGACCAGCTGCGCGGCCGCACCCGCGGAGAAAAAGCGGGGCAGTAGGTATGCAGGGCTGGTAGTGTGGCTACTGGACCGGACGGAATAGCTGTTTTGCAGTGACTGGAAAGCGGGAGGTGTAGAGATGAGCAATGTCGAAGAACTGATCGAACTTGCTGCCAAGGATTTAGCTTCCAGCAGCTATGCTATTGCCCTGACCGGAGCCGGCATTTCCACGGACTCCGGCATACCTGATTTCCGCGGTCCCGACGGCATCTGGACGAAGAACCCGGAAGCTGAAAAGCGGGCTTACGAGACCTATTTCAGATTCCTCCGTGATCCGGCACAGTACTGGCATGACAGGCTGACCATGGGCACCTCTCTCCTGGGCAACCTGCGGGAGGCGAAGCCCAATCCGGCACACCACGCCCTTGCCGAACTGGAGAGGATGGGCATCATAAAAAGTGTGCTCACCCAGAACATAGACGGACTGCATGAAAAAGCCGGTAGCCAGAGGGTGTTTGAGTACCACGGCAGCATTTACAAACTGAGGTGCCCATCCTGCGGACTTCGCTTTAGATATACGGAGTATGATCTGAGCCAGCTCCTAGCTGAAGGCAAGCTGCCGCCGCGGTGCATGGAATGTAAGTCGCCGATAAAGGACGATGTGGTACACTTCAACGAGCCGATACCAGCGGATGTCGCCCATGCCAGTCTGGAAGAGGCGCACCGCTGCGATTTGATGCTCATCTGCGGCACCTCTGCTGTGGTCTACCCCTTTGCTGAGCTGCCGCGGGTGGCGCGCTACAGGAGGGCAGGCTCAAGGCTGTTCTCTGAAGGGCAGGGAAAGAGGACGGTAATAATCGAGGTCAATGCCGAACCCACACCACTGACTCACGAAGGCATCTCCGACTATCTCATCCAGGGCAGGCTCGCCGAGATACTTCCCCGGATCGTTGCCAGAGTAAAGGAATTTCTCGGGTCGCTTTAAACCATATCAAAGACCAGAAACTGACCTGGGTGGCGGGCGCATCACCAGTTTATTGCTGTCTCTTACTTTGGAGTTCCGTCCTGGCTTGCTTAAAGGCGCTTGAGATCTTTTCCGCCTTTTTTCTAAATTGTAAGGCGGGATTCTTAAATTCCAGTTAAGCTTGTCATCCCCTCATTTAACACGTTCTTAACAATCGCATACAATAATAATGATGGATATTTGATTTGGGGGAATCGCCAAGATGGTGAAAAAGCAGCAAAGGATACTGGCGGTGGAGGATGACCATAAGACCGCTGATTTGGTGAGACTATACTTGGAGCGGGCGGGTTATACCGTTGATATTGCACATGATGGAAGCGCGGCACTGGAGAAAATGCGACAGGAAGAATTTGACCTGGTGGTGCTCGACATCATGTTGCCCGGTATGGATGGACTGAGCGTCTGCAGGCAGATTCGGTTGGATTCAGATGTCCCCGTAATCATGCTCACAGCCAAGGTCACTGAGTCAGACAGGCTTCGGGGGTTTGACTGCGGCGCTGATGACTATGTAGTCAAACCTTTCAGCCCCAGAGAACTGGTGGCAAGGGTGCAGGCGATACTGCGCCGCAGCAATCGCCACGAGCTGCTCAGCGGACCGCCGGAAATGACATACGGGAAGCTCACGGTGGACTTTCGTACTGGCGAAGCCCGTTTCGGCGAAAACAACCTGCGGCTCACACCGACCGAGTTCCGTATCCTGGCGGCATTGGTGAGGGAGCCGGGGAAGGTGTTCAGCCGGGGAGAGCTCATTGAGAAAGCCCTGGGGCTGGACTACCGGGGCTTTGACCGTACCCTTGATGTACACATACTTAACCTGAGGCGCAAGCTGAAGGAGGCTGAGCCGTCAGCCGACGAATATATCAGGACGGTCTATGGCATGGGATATAAGCTTGAGGTGAAAAAGTGAGGTCGCTGGGTCTCCGCTGGCGTCTGTTTTTGATATTTGTGGCGGTGGTGGCGGTCACAGTGGGTGCCATCTCGCTGTTCATTAGCACCTCTGCCAGCACCCAGATACAACATTACGAGTATGGCAGGAGGGGCGAGCAGATGGCGCGGATGAGGGAGTTGCTGCTACGCCATTACATTGCTAAACAGGACTGGGAGGGCGTCCAGTCATCGGTGGAGCAGATGGGGCAGCTTTACGGCTGGCGGGTAAGGATAGTGGATACCAGTGGTGTGGTGGTCGCTGACTCAAACAAGTCTTCTCTTGGGGAGAGGCTGAATGTCAGCGCCTATGCCCGCCCCTGGGGGATGGGGGGACCACCGGGCGAACAGCCCGATGAAATGTCAGAGCCACCGCCGCTGTTCGCACCCATTTTTGTACCTGCAGATGATGGTAAGTTTCAGAGGTTGGGGTACCTGGTTGTGGAGCCGGGGAATATGCAGGTGCCGAGAATGCCGCCGGCGTGGCAGTTCTGGGAAACAAGGATAGCAGAGCTGCGTAATTCAATAGTATGGTCTGTGGTCTGGGGAGGGCTGGTGGGAATCGGTCTGGCGCTGGTGCTTGCCTTCTTCCTGTCACGACGCATCACGGCACCGGTGCAGAGCCTGGTTACCGCTGCCCGCAACTTGGGGAAAGGCGATTTCAGCCAGCGGGCGGCGGTGAAGTCTAGGGACGAGCTGGGGGAGCTGGCAACGGCGTTCAATTCCATGGCAGCGGAACTGGAGAAAGCCGATAAGCTGCGGCGCGACCTTGTTGCCGATGTCGCCCACGAGCTGAGGACGCCGCTTTCCAATATAAAGGGCTACCTTGAGGGCATCCAGGACGGCGTGGTGGAGGCGGATGAAGCCACCATCAAGCTTATCTATGAAGAGGTGCAACTGCTATCGCGTCTGGTGGATGACCTCCATGAGCTGGCTCTGGCTGAATCAGGCGGGCTCAGCCTGGACAGGCAGGTCTGTGACATTAGGGACATTGTCCGGGATGTCGCCGGTGCCATGGGCTATCAGGCAACGGCGAAAGGGCTGAAGTTGCATCTGGAAATGCCCGAGATAGCAGCAACGGCATTTGTGGACGGACAACGGATAGGACAGGTGATGCGCAACCTCTTGGGCAATGCTATCAACTTCGCACCGGAAGGCGGTGAGATCACCATATCGGTGGGGCAGACAAAAGACGGGGTGTCAGTAAGTGTTGCTGACAGCGGTCCCGGCATACCCCCGGAGGACCTTCCCTACATTTTTGAGCGCTTCTATCGCGTTGACAAGTCGAGGTCACGGGCTACCGGGGGCAGCGGTTTGGGGCTGACCATCGCCAAGAGGCTTATCGAAGCACACGGTGGTCAGCTAACCGCTGAGAGCATGCCGGGGAAGGGAAGCGTCTTCACCATCAAGCTGCCAGCTTACGGTGGAGACGGTGGTACCACTGTGGATTGAGCCCTTGCTACTCGTAGCGTAATGCCTCTATGGGGTCGAGGCGTGAGGCATTCCACGCCGGGTAGAAACCGAAGAACAGCCCCACACCCAGGGAGACCACCACGGCGAGGATGATGATGTCCGGGGAGAGGAGCGTAGTCATCACCTTAAGTCGTGAAAGCAGCACGGATACCCCGCAGCCGACGATTACCCCTATGATACCGCCGGTGAGGGTGAGGAAGGCAGATTCAGTGAGAAATTGCCCCCAGATGTCGCGCTCCCTAGCCCCCAGCGCTTTGAGAACGCCTATCTCTCTGGTCCTCTCCAGCACCGAGACCAGCATAATGTTCATCACTCCAATGCCGCCGACAAGCAGTGAGATGGCAGCCACGGCGCTGAGGAAAAGGGTCATGGTGCCGGCGGCTTCCGACAGCGCCTGTGTCACCGCCTTAACCGAGGTAATGTTGAAGTCGTTCTCAGCGCCCGGGGCGATGCGGTGGCGGGAGCGCAGCAGGTCGGTGATCTGCTGGGTGACAAAGTCTATCTGGCTCTGGTCGGTTACCTTCAGGGCTATGGAGGTGACCACGCGCTCACCGCGGCTCGTCCGCGGCTGGGTGACCATCTGCTGCATGGCGGTGAGCGGGATGATGACGGCGTCGTCAGGCGAAGCCCAGACCGCACCTTTGCCCTTAAGCACGCCCACCACGCGGACGATATTGCCGCCGACGCGCATCTGCTGCCCCACCGGCGATTCGTCACCAAACAGAGTCTGTTTGACATTGGAACCGAGCACCGCCACCCTGTTGCCCCTCTGGTAGTCGTAGTCGGTGAAGAAATCACCGTCGGCTAGCTCTAAACTGTACAGGAACATGTACTCTGGTGCGGTGCCGATGACCTGGGCATTCATGTTCTGGCTGCCGGCAACTAGCTGCTGGTATGAAGAAAAGGTCGGTGCCAGTGCGGCTATATATGACACCTGTGCCCTGATCGCCTCGGCGTCTTCCAGGGTGAGCGTGCTGGCACTACCGAAGCCGCCCCTGATGCCGCCAGCCGTAACCATCCCCGGGCGGATGCCGATCAGGTCTGCCCCCAGCCCCTGGATGCGGGACATTATCTGTGCCTGTGCCCCCCTGCCGATGGACATAAGCGCGATCACGGCGGCGATGCCGATGACGATGCCCAGGATGGTGAGGAAGCTACGCAGTTTGTGGGTGGTTATGCTCGTCCAGGCGCTGTGTACCGGGTCGAGCCACCTCTTCAGTCCTTTGATTGTTGCTGGTTGCCAGCCTTTCATGTCCTCTCCTCGGACACAACCAGCCCGTCCCTAAGGCGTACGATGCGCTGACAGCGTTGGGCGATGTCAGGGTCGTGGGTGATCATCACCAGAGTGATGCCCTGCTCCCGGTGCAGTTCGGTGAGCAGGGAAAGCACCTCCTCTCCAGACTTGCTGTCCAGGTTGCCCGTAGGCTCATCAGCAAGGATCACCGGCGGCTTCTTTACCAATGCTCTGGCTATAGCCACCCGCTGCTGTTCGCCGCCGGAAAGCTCGGTGGGGCGGTGGTTAGCCCTGTCGGCAAGCCCCACCCGCCGCAGCGCTTCCAGAGCCAGGTCGCGGTCGTCGATGCCAGCGTATTTAATTCCCAGCTCCACATTGGCGCGGGCTGACAGGCGGGGCAGCAGATTGAACGTCTGAAAGACGAAGCCTATCTTTTTTGCCCTGATGGCGGCAAGCTCGGTGCTGCTCAACGAACTTACCTCTTTACCATCGAGGTAATAGCTGCCAGTCGTAGGCCGATCCAGACAGCCGATGATGTTGAGCAAGGTGGTCTTGCCCGAGCCTGAAGGACCCATTATTGCCACCAGCTCTCCCTGTTCCACGAAGAGGTCTATGCCTCTGAGTACCTGAAGCTCTCTTTTCCCTAGCGTATACGTCTTGGTTATCTGCTGGAGCTTGATCATCTGAACATCATCATCGGGGGACGTTGTGTCTGCTGCGTCGATGTTGGCGTTGATGACGATGTGGCTTTGACGATGAGCACCTGCTCGCCCTCGCTGACCCCCTCGGTGATTTCGGTATACTGCCAGTTGCTCAAGCCCGTGACCACCTCGCGCTTTTCGGTGACCTCGCCGTTAACCACCTGGACGTATGACTTGCCGCCTTCTTTGACGATAGCGCCGTTAGGCACCAGCAGCACGTCCCTCCTCTCGTTGACGAATATGGTGGCGGTGACGGTAAGCCCCTCTTTGGGCTGGAAGTCAGCCATGGAAATAGCTGGTTTGGCTGTCTGCTGCTGGTACCGCTGTGCCACCCACTGTCTGATCTGCTCCAGTGTGATGCGCCCCTCCTGCACAGCCTTCCGCACCTGTTCCGGCAGCATCTCCAGCGTTATCTGGGAAGGGGAGCGCTGCTGTGTTGCCATGGTCTCGCCGGTGATGAGTTCCAACCGTACCTTGTAGTTGACCACGTTCTGCTGGATGGTGGCGGCGGGGGAGATGCGCTTCACCCTGGCGGGGAAGCTGATGCCGGAGACGGCATCTACCTGTACCGTTGCCCTCGCCCCGGGCTTTATCTGGAACACATCCATCTCGCTGACCACCACATCCACTTCGAGTTTTGAGGTGTCAAGCAGGCGGATGGCGGTGGCGCTATCGCTTGCTCTGTCGCCCTTGGAGATGTTTACCTGAGCCACCACGCCGTCGAAAGGCGCCACGATGGTGGCTTCCTCAAGCTGACGTTCTGCGTCCTTCAGTCTCTTTTTGGCGAGCTCAAGCTGGAGCTCCTTTATCTCAATGTCGAGCGGGTCAGGGGCGGAGAGGATGCGGTCGCCGGAAGCGGTGGTGGTCGGCTGTTTGGCTTTTTCCAGACTGTACTGTGCCGATTTCACATTTATCTGCGCCTGTATGAGGTTCTGCTCCAGGGTCGAGGTGTCCAGTCTGGCAAGCACCTGCCCTTTCTTTACCTCGTCTCCTATCTCCACCAGCACTTCCTGTACCTTGCCTGAGGCACCGAAGGAGAGGTTGACCGAGTCCGGCATAGCCAGGTTGCCGGTGGCGGTGATCTCTACGGTAAGGTTCCCTTTCTTCACCGTGGCTGTCTGGACCGGTGTCTGGGTGGAAGTGTTTTTTGAACCACAGCCAGTAAACAGCGCAGTGCAGAGCAGCCCCATCAGTGCTACAGCGATCAGTGCTTTTTTCATATTGTCACCCGCCCGATATTTTAGTATTATCTCACCTAAATTACCACAGATTTTAGGTAATGATTGTTAAGAACCCATTAACACGACAGGGCGTGCCATTAGCCGTGCCCCCGAGCTATATATTAACAGAAATTTAACTTTTTGCACCTATTATAGTGGCGATGTCTTTTGCCCTGCTCCGGGGTGGAGTTGCAGTATGAAACACTGGTTCGTCTGGATTGCAACGGCTATTATGTCCTTGGGGCTGTTCTTGCCCAGGGCAGCGGGGGAGGGACTGGGGCTGCCCCTCAAATGGAACGTGGTGGAGACTCCGGGGAGGAGGGGGTGCATCATCATGCTGGACTCCGAGGTGAGCCGCATTGCTGTAGGACGTGGCGGTATCATCTATGCCATTGACAGTCGGAAGGGTAGGGTATACCGCTCGGAAAGCGGTGGCTCCACTTGGACGGAGATAACAGCCAGCCTTATTGCCGCCGGGGCGGATTTGCCGGCACAGGAGGTGGCGGTCTGCCCCAATGAGCCCAACATCGTGGCGGTGGTGGACAACGACAGGAAGAAAGTCTATGTGTCCAAAGACGGCGGCGCTACCTGGGAAGACACCGCCTTACCTATTTCTGCCACCGCTGAAATCCGGTGCCTTGCCCTGTCAACTTACCGCAGGAGCGGCGACGAGGAGATTTGCGATATCGCTGTGGGCACCAAGGATAGTGGCAACGGCAGGGTATATGCTAGGAGCACCTCTGCCTTCAGCTCCTGGCAGGATCAGAACTTGAATAAGGGGGACATCTGGGCAGTAAAGTTTCCGCCCAATTATTCCCTGGAGGCGACAATTGTTGCCGTCAGCGCAGACGGCACTGATACCTGGCTGAACATCGGCAAGCACGATGTGGCTAACATTTCCACAAACTGGAATACTGCTGCTGGTCTTCTCGGGTATCCTGTAGCAGTGGAAGATGGCGGTGATTCTCCGGACAAGGACCAGATTGAAGGTGCCGATGTGGATATGCCTGCCGATTTCAATCTCGTCCAGCCCTGCGTCTATGTGAGTACCGATACCGCTGCCGTTGGCATCCAGGTCGGCATCTACCGCGTAGAAGGCGTGATGCCAACTGTCACCCGCTTCAGCGGGAGCTACGGGAGAATCCATAGCATATCCCATTACGGCAGAAAGCAGCAGGGCAGGCTGGTCGCCGGGGAATTACCAGGGACAGGTTTTCGGGTTAAGGTCTGGTGGACGGACAGTGTCTACCCTGGCTACGGCTTATCACCATCGCTGAGAGATGCCACAGCGTCGCCCACAGGACCGGGCAATGCTTACGTGAGGTGGAGCTACGACGGAAGGGTGGCTTGCTGCGGCACCAGCGGTACAACTGCCAACGATGAAAGCGCCTTCTCCGCAAGCTATGACTTCGGCGACACCTGGCAGCAGCTCAGCCTGATAGACACCACCATCAATATCTCCGATATCGCCCCGGCGCCCGATTCCAAGAGCCTGTTTTTAGCCAGCTACACTGTGTATGGTCCTGAAGGCGTCTGGCGCAGCGCCGGAGAGCCGCTGGGACAATACTGGGGGCGGGTGCTATCCATGGAGACAGTCACCGAAAGGCTGATACTCAGGCTCAGCCCCTATTACTCGGACGACTATACCATCTATGCCGTGGAGGTGGGCGATGCCGGCTCGCAGTACAACAAGATGGCGGTGTCCAATACCCGCGGCAACACCTGGCACCACCGTCCCGTGCCCGGTCCGGTCATCGATTTTGCCGTTGAGGACGGGGACACCTTTTATGTCGCCCTGCCAGGTGGGCATGTTCGCAAGGACACCAGCGGTGGTGCCACCTGGATACACCCGGAGGTTACCTGTTTCCCTCTGGGCATACACGAAATCAATATGCTCAGCATCCCCATCCCGAGGCATGTGCTGGTGGGAAGCCGTGACGGGAGGGTGGCTTATTCCACCGATGGCGGGGAGAATTTCACCGAAATTGAGCCTGCGGTGGGCAACGACCCCAGCCGCGTGGGCGATGTGCAGGTGGTGGCTGATGCCCGTTATAAGGAAAACCGCATCATCTATGCCTCGGACAATGTCAGCGATAAAGGCATCTGGCGCTGGATCATCGGCACCTCCCGGGAGTGGGAGCAGATAGACAGAGTGGTCACCGACCTCGGTGCCGGCAGGGAAGTGGTGGGGCTGGTGATGGGGCAGGAGGGGACTCTATACGCCGCCTCAAGCGAAAATGTCATCGGCTACAGCGGTGGCATGAGCCGCTCGCTCAACCCGAGCCACGGCGAACTCACCCAGATCGAGTGGGACATTGTGAGCCGCACCCTCCCCATCGGTGCCGCCTTCAACCCCCTGGTGGTCTTTGACCATAACCTGCCCCACCTCAAGATATCGGACGAGGGCGGACGTAACATACTCTGGGCGGTGGACACTGCCAACCATCTCATCTACGCCTTCGAGGACAATATCTGTCACCACGGTCCGGTGATCCTGCCCACAGGGGAGATCGGCTGTGATCCCGTCGCAGGGCGGGCTAAAGAGGTGAACTTCTGCTGGGAGCAGCTCTCCCTTGCTGACGGGTATGACATCGAGGTGGCCAAGGACGGAGGTTTCAGCATCAAAGTCCTCGATCGGGCGGGCGAACACGCATGGGAAGGTTTCCTGTTCCCTGTGGACGTCACCAGACCCTGCGTGTTTTTCCCCGCTGGCGGGCAGGCGGCTGCCCTGGGGCACCTTGTTGAGACTGATGAGGCGAAAAAATCGCTGGTGACCACGAAGGCTGAAGGTTCAGCCATCGGGTGCTGCGGGGAGCTTGAGTGCGGTCACACCTATTACTGGCGGGTGAGGGCGCGCCATGCCGCCACCACCGAGACCATAAGGAGTCCATGGTCGGAAGTCAAAAGCTTCACCGTCAGGGCAGGGGTGCCGGTGGAAGCCATCTATCACGGTGTCCAGCCGCTGGCACCAAAGAACGGCGCTGTGGGCTGCCCTATAACCTCGTTATCCTTCTCATGGGCACCGTTGTCCAGCGTGACCAAGTATGAGTTTGTGCTCGCTGAGGACGCTGATTTCACCAGGATAATATCGAGCGTAGCTACGAAGGGGACAAGCTATACCTGCGAGGGCTGGCTCAAGTTTGAAACAGTCTATTTCTGGAGGGTACGCGCCATCGAGGTCAACGGTCAGACAATGCCCGGCGACTGGAGCCCTGTCTTCTGCTTCCAGACCGAAACTTTAGAGCTTCCCGCCGTCCTGCCAGCAGCGGTTTCCGGCGTGCCCCTGTGGGCGCTGGTGGTTATGGCAGTCGGTTGCTTGCTGATAGTGGTTACCGTCAGCCTGATATTTTTCTGCTAGCTACCTATCCCCACAGGTCTTTAGCCACGTCCTCGAGCCCTAGCTCTACCAGCTTTTCCTTCGTCGGCTTGCCCGTCTCCCAGTCCCACTTCCTGAAGGCGTAGTACTCTTTGAGCAGGGTGTCCATGTCGGGCGACTTGCCCACGGTGGCGCCCTCGTTCAGTGGCTGGATGCAGATGCGTGGCAGCTTATCTTCCTTCCTGGTGAGCCCGAGCTTATTGCTTATCGCCCGTTTGATATTTATTGACCTTTCGCCTGTCATGCCCAGGTCAGCCGGGGTGCAGGTCCAGCCGGTGACGGCGCTGAGCATCTCGCTGAGCTGGGTGGCGGTATAGGGGGCAAACTTGCACATTAGCAGGGAGTCGAACAGGTCGCGGTAAGCCTGAAACTTGGCAGCGGGCTCGGCTTTGCCCTGGGACTGGTGCCGGTCTCCGGGTAATATCCCGAGCTCCATTACCATACTGCCGATATCCACCATATAGTAGTCGCCCTTGAGGTGGCAAGCGCCGCGGGGACCGGTGGCATAGGAGATAGCCATGCCGAAGAAAGCCCGAGCATCGTGCATGGGTACCTCCTGCCCTTTCACGTGGGCTGCCTCCTCCGGGTCGGCGCCCAATTCTTCAGCCATGCGGCGCACGCCCTGCCCCAAGAGTTCGCCGAACCCCTGTTTTTTAATCATCATCTCCACCAGCTTGACCACCGCCTTGCCGTCGCCCCATTTCAGCTCCATGCCCGCCTGCTTCTTGGTCAGTACCCCTTTCTCGTAGAGGTGCATGGCGTAGGCGATGGCGACGCCGGCGGATATGGTGTCCAGCCCGTGGGCGTTGCACAGGTGGTTAGCCTCCACTATGGAGTCGGTATCGAAGTTCCAGCACAGGGGACCAAAAGCGATAGTGGTCTCGTATTCCGGTCCGTCCACCTCGGGGATGCCCTTAAAGTTTCTTATCAACCTGCCGCAGCCAATGGGGCAGCCGTAGCAGGCGTAGTTGCCCATGACGTATTTCTGCCGGAAAGCCTGGCTGGTGACCTTCTGCGCCGGAAAGAGGCTGCGGGTGAAATACTGTGCAGGTACATCTCCCAGGACCATCCCCATATCCACCCAGAGCATGGTGCCGTACTCGCGGTAAAGTACGGCGGTGAAGTTGTTGGAGATGGTTTCCCTTGCCTGTCTGGTGAGTTCCGCCACCTTCTGATCTTCGGCAACGCTCACCTTGGTGTTGCCGCTAACTGCCACTGCCTTCAGCTTCTTCGAGCCCATCACTGCACCCACGCCGCAGCGCCCGGCTGCCCTACCCCGGTCATTGACCACACCGGAAAACTTCACCAAATTTTCACCGGCGAGCCCGATGGCGGAGATGCTCACCTCGGCATCCTTCAGCTCGTCCTTCAGTATTTTCTGCGTTTCGTAGATGTCCTTTCCCCAGACATGAGAGGCGTCCTTTATCTCCGCCTTACCGTCTTTAACATAGAGATAGACAGGTCTGGCTGCCTTACCGGTGATGTAGATGGCATCGAAGCCGGTGCTCCGCAGCCGGGAGGGGAAGACACCACCGGTGGTCGCCTCACCCCAGTAGCCGGTGAGCGGTGAGATAGTGCACACCGCAGAGCGGCTGGACATAGGTATTGTGGTACCTTGAAGTGCACCTGCGGCAAAGATAAGAGGGTTTTCCGGGGAGAAGGGGTCCATTCCCGGTTTCACTTTATCATAGACAAGTCTGGCAGCCAAAGCGGTGCCACCGACGAATTTTTTCAGGTCTTCTTCTTTGAGTTCGACGATCCTGGTCTCTCCCGAGGACAGGTCTACGCGAAGATATTTTCCGTGATACCCGAACATCTTCCTACCTCCTTAGAAATCTATATCCTTGCCTTCGTAGGCGTATCTGAAGATGGCTTCGCACTGCTGGGGTGTCATGGGACGGGGGCTCTGGAAATGGGACGGGTCCTCTACAGCGTATTGGACGAGCTTGTCCATGTTCTTTTCGAATTCGTCTTTGGGTATCCCCAGCCCCTTTAGGTCGGTGGACACACCGATCTCTTTAAGCAGCGCGCGCACTTTGTTGACCAGTCCGTTGAAGTTCTGCTCGTCCGTCTTCTCCCTCACGCCCAGCGCATCAGCTAGGACGAGGTATTTATCGGTGAGCGGTCGGTAGAACTGGAAGGAGTAGGGGATGAACACGCCCACCGCCACGCCGTGGTGGACGGCAAATGCCTTGCCCAGAGAATGCCCCAGAGCGTGGGTGAGCCCCACGCCGCCGTTAAAGAAGGCGATGCCCGCCATGGCAGCGGCGATGTGCATCCGCAGCCTTGCCTCCATATCGGTGCCATTGTGGTAGGCTTTGGGCAGGTACTGGAAGACCATTTGCGTCGCCCGGATGCCCAGGGCATCGGTGAAGTCGTTGCTTGCTGGCGACATCACACAGTCCATGGCATGGGCGAGGACATCGAGTCCAGTGCCGGCAGTGAGTTTAGGCGGCATACCCATGACCAGCGAAGGTATCAGTATGGCGAAGTCGGGGAGCAGCTCACCGTTAACTATAGGCACCTTACGCTTGGCGGCTGTGTCGGTGACCACAGCTATTGCGGTACACTCCGAGCCGGTGCCGCTGGTGGTGGGAATGGCGACAAAGATGGCTTTTTTCCGCAAGCCGAGCTGCACCAAAAAGGAGACGCTCGCCAGATCGCTGATGTCAGGCCTCTCATAGAGTATCCAGGCAGCCTTAGCAGTGTCCATCACCGAGCCACCGCCAAGGGCGATTATCAGGTCGGGCTCGAACTTTGCCATGGCTTCAGCGCACTGCTTCACCGTCTCTATGGGTGGCTCCGGCTGTACCCTGTCCCAGACCTCTGTGGTGAAGCCGCGCTTCTGGAAGGCGGCGGCGATGCGGGGAGCAAACCTCACAGCGATCTCATCGGTGACTATAAACCCGCGCTTTTTAGCACAGACCTGAGCAATCCTGTCGGCGCCACCGGGAAGGACGCCTGTTGCTTCGCCCAGGGCATTGGCACCCATAAAAATGCGCGGCACCAGAAAGGTGCTGGCAGCGCCCTTCACTGCGCTGGCTGTGGCTAAAGGAATGAGGCCTTTAATTAAGGGGTCGGTAAACCAGTAGCTCATCGAACCACACCTCCCTTGTTGTTTTTCGCCCCCATTGTAGCACTACCATTCCCCAAAGTCGATAAGTCTTCTGTTTGGGAAAAGTGATTGGAAATTAGAGAAGCACCTAACAGCGGCGGCAGATGTTGCCCAACAGCGCCCGGGCAGTCCCCTGGCTGAGCTCGCCTTGCTCGAGGGCTTGCATTATATGTGCTACGGCTTCCCTTATCCCCAGTGAGACCAGCCCTTCTTCGCTCGTGGGGAAGTTCGGAAAGGAGGGGAACATCCTCAGGATTTCCTCCCGGTTCCCGCGGGTGAACTCTGTGACCGGCCTTGTCAGCATCTCCTTTTGCTCTCTGTCCAGAGGTGCCTCGGCAAAGATCTGGTGGCAGAAATGGTAGCGGCATTCCCTGGGCCTTATTTCATAGATGGGACAACCTGTGAACATGGGGGAATAGAGCCGGCAGCCTGCCTCTTGGCAGCACTTTCCCCCACATTCCCGACATTTCTGCCGGCTCATTTTGTTGAGGGCACGGATAAGCCCGGCTATGTCGGCACCAAATAGCGCTTCAAATTCCTCGTCGGTCAGGAATATTTTTTCAGGTCCCATTTTTTATGTAATCGCAATGTGCTGCCGCCCTGCCATCAATTCGCGCAGACACCATGGGCGGCTCTTTGTTAAGATTGTAGCGTACCAGACCAAGGGATGGCTATTCCCCTCATCCTATCCCTCTCCCGGTGGGAGAGGGCAACCCTGAGGGCAGCAGGTTTTTGAGGTTAGGAGATGAGCCAGTCCCCGAAACCGCTGACCGCTGGTTTGACCGTGATAACCCGGGTGACCTATAATAAGGGCTGGCTTAAGGTCAGAACAGATAGCACGTAACGGTTTGCTGTGCATAGGCCACAGGAGTCAGGGGGCAAAGCTGGTTGCCTCTCGGAATTTATCCCTATGCGGTTAGATCTAGGTATTCGGCGGACTAACGCATCTCCGGATTCCAAATGGAACCTCTGCCTCCAGTATTCATTTCTGTTCCACGGAGGAGCGCTGTCTGGGGGGCTTTGTTTTGTTTAGGTTTTCGCTGGTACCGCGGGAGAAAAGGTTTTTCGTGCTTTTTCAACAGAGTGCCCAGAATGCCCTGAAGATAGCACGGCAGCTTCAGGACATGCTCAACACCTGGGAAGATATTCGGGAGAGGGTCAGCGTGATAACCGCCCTGGAGCACGAAGGCGATGCCATCACCCATCAGATCGTTGCCGAGCTGCACCGTACCTTCGTTACCCCCTTTGACCGCGAAGATATTGCCATGCTGGCAAATTCACTTGACGACATAACCGATTTTATCCATTCAGTAGCGGACGCCATGTCCCTGTACAACATCGAGCGCCCTACGGAGAAGGTAAAGGAGATGGTGGAAGTCGCCGTGCAGGCGGTAGCCGAGGTGGGCAACGCCGTCTCCGAGATAGAGGGCAGGATCGACAAAGAGAAGCTGCTTAAACGCTGTGTGGAGATAAACCGCCTGGAGAACGTTAGCGATAGTCTGTACCGTGCCGCCATGGCTGAGCTTTTCACCAACTGCGAGGACTTTGCCCATGTAATCAAGTGGCGCGAGATATACGAGTACATCGAGAACGCCATAGACAGGTGCGAGGACGTAGCTAACATACTTGAGGGCGTAGCCCTCAAGTATGCCTGAAAGTGAGTAGCAGGGAGACAGTTTCCACCGGAGCCGGACGGGTTAGTAATACGTGGAGATAAGTTTTTCGCTGGCCATAGTGTTGCTGCTGGTGCTGGCGGCAGAGTTCGTCAATGGCTGGACCGATGCCCCCAATGCCATCGCCACGGTGGTGTCAACGCGCGTCCTCTCACCGTATAAGGCGGTGGCGATGGCGGCGGTGATGAACATACTGGGGGCATTGCTCACCGGGACGGCGGTGGCGGTCACCGTCGGCAAGGGAATCATTCAGCCCGAGGCTGTCTGCTTAAGCACCGTGGCTGCCGGTATGCTGGCAATAGTGGTCTGGAGCACTGCAGCTTGGTGGTTTGGCTTGCCCACCAGCGAGACGCACGCCCTGGTGGCGGGGCTGGCAGGCGCCGGGCTTGCCTATGCCGGTCCATCTGTCCTGCTCTGGGAGGGCTGGCGAAAGGTGCTCGTCGGTCTAGGGCTGTCCACCATCGCGGGGTTCGCCTTCGGCTACATCGTGATGAACATCATCTACCGACTGTTGTCTCACGTCAGTATGGCCAGGGTAAGGCAGGCCTTCGGACGCCTGCAGGTGCTTTCTGCCGCCTTTATGGCTTTTAGCCACGGCAGCAACGATGGGCAGAAATTCATGGGCGCCTTCGCTCTGGCGCTGTTTCTCGGTGGTGTCCTATCTGAAGTACATGTCCCCATCTGGGTCATCCTGGTATGCGGTATCGTCATGGGCTTGGGCACCAGCTTTGGGGGCTGGCGCATCATCCGCACTATGGGCTTTCGTCTCACCAAGCTGGAACCGGTGAACGGGTTCGCCGCTGAAAGCTCTGCCAGTATGGCGATTCTACTGGCTTCGTTCACCGGTGTACCCCTGAGCACCACGCAGACCATCAACATGGCGATCGTTGGCGTGGGGTCTACGCGCCGTTTCTCTGCGGTGAGGTGGGGTGTCACCAATGAGATCGTCATGGCGTGGTTGCTTACCTTCCCCGTCTGCGGTTTGCTCGGTTATCTCTTCGGGATGGTGCTCAAACCGCTTTTTGCCTGATTTATCGTCAGTTTGTTTTTAGACCTATAGCCTTTGACTGTGACAATGTGTATAATTAGAGCCAATATCAAGGGCGGCAGGTTCGGGATGTCCAATAACGAGTAGGGGTAAAGCAAATGACAAAGAGCAGTGAGTCTAGACAGCGTTTGCAGGAAATCCACGAGGATATCCAGGAGATGGCTAATCTGGTGACCAGGGCGATCAGCCGCTGCATCGAGGCGCTGAAGAACCGTGACCTAAAACTGGCGCATAAGGTCATCGCTGAGGATGCTGCGATCAACAAGAAGCGGTTTACCATTGAAGACAAGTGCATTGCGCTGATGGGTACGAAGCTTTTGCCGGCAAATGAGCTCCGCGACATAGTGTCGGTGCTCAACATCGCCACAGAGCTGGAGAGGATCGGTGACTACGCCGAGGGCATTGGCAAGATTGTGGTGATGATCGGTGATGAGCCACCCTTAAAGCCGCTGATAGACATCCCCAGGATGGCGGAACTGACCATCGAGATGGTCAGTAAGAGTATGCAGGCTTTCCACAACCGGGATGTGGCGCTGGCAAAGCACGTGGTCTCCATGGACGATGTGGTTGACGGGCTCTACGATCAGGTATTTCGCGAGCTGCTCACCTTCATGATGGTCGACTCCAAGACGATAAACCGTGCCACGCGGCTCATCTGGGTGGCACATAACCTAGAGCGCGCCGCTGACAGGGTGACCAACATCTGTGAGCGGGTGGTGTTCATCGTCAGCGGCAGGACGGAAGATTTAGAGGTCTCCAAGTACTAGCTGACCGCTCTGAATCCCAGTAGTGCACAAGCCCTTTCTCAAGCCTTTTTGTGTTACCTGCCATTACCTTGCCACCTGCTGCCACAGAAAGACAAAAGCTGGCAAAGGTGGTAAAATAGCCAAAATTATGTGAGGCTAAGCGCATGATTGAGGAACTTTTGCCCAATTTCTATCGCATCGAAGTCCCATTACCACGCAGCCCTCTGAAGGCTCTGAATTCCTATATAATCAAAGGTGGAGACAGGTTCCTGATCGTCGATACCGCTTTTAACCGTGAGGAATGCTGGCAGCCCACCGTTTCAGCGCTGCGGGAGCTGGGCGTTGACTTAAGCAGGACAGACTTCTTCATCACCCATCTGCATGCCGACCACTCCGGGCTGGTGGGGAGGCTGGCAACTCCGTCGTCCAGAGTGTATTTCAGCGAGGTGGAGGCTGCGGTCATCGGCGGTGGCATCGGGGAGGGCGAGGCTCACGGACACTGGCGGGATATGGCGCAGTACTATCTGGCTAACGGTTTCCCGGCTGAGGAGCTGGAGGTGGCTCTGCAGGGGCATCCTGGGCGCCGCTACAGCTCGAGGCAGTTTATCAGGGTCACACCGGTGCGGGATGGTGATACCATTGAAGTTGGCGAGTATAAGTTTGTCGGCATGCTCACCGCCGGTCATACTCCGGGGCACATGTGCCTCTATGAGCCGGCGAAGAAAGTGCTGGTTGCCGGTGACCACCTGCTCATCGATATTACCCCCAATATAACCACCTGGCTGGAGCTGGAGAACTCGCTGAAGAGCTATCTGGACAATCTGGACAAGGTATACAGGCTGGATGTGACAATGGTATTGCCCGGACACCGCCGCCTGTGGAACGACCATCGCAAGCGCATCCGCGAGCTTCAGGAGCACCACCGCAATCGCCTGGCTGAAGCACGGGCGGCGCTGGAGGATGGTCCCAAGACCGCCTGGGAGGTCGCCCCCCATATCACCTGGGATATCGAGGCTGATTCCTGGGCGGACTTCCCCACGGTGCAGAAGTTCTTTGCCGTGGGCGAGACGCTGGCTCACCTGAACTACCTCGAGGGCGAGGGCAGGGTGAAGCGGCTGACCAGGAACGAAAAGGTGTTCTATTCCCTGACATAATCCCAAGGAGGTGTACCTATGGACGTCATGGAAGCGATAAAAGGCAGGCGCAGCATCAGGAAGTACCGCCCCGACCCCATCCCTGAGGAGGTTCTGCAGAGCATCCTGGAGGCAGGACGCTGGGCACCATCGTGGGCGAACACCCAGTGCTGGAGGTTCGTGATAGTCAGGGATGCGGCGACCAAGGCTAAACTGGCTGAAACCCTCAGAGGCACCAGGTCGGGCAGGCCCAACCCGGCGACCGAGGCAGTGCGCACCGCGCCGGTGGTGATAGCCGCCTGTGCCGAAAAAGGGCTCTCCGGATTTTATCGCGATGAGAGCGGGCAGAGCCTGCCAGCCACGGACAAGGGCGATTACTGGTACATGTTCGATGTCGCTTTAGCCATGCAGAATATGTGTCTTGTGGCACATGCCCTGGGGCTGGGCACGGTGCACACTGGCTTGCTCGACGCCCAGGAAGCTGCCAGAATACTGGGCTTGCCGCAGAACGTTGTGCTGGTAGAGCTCATGCCACTGGGCTACCCCGATGAGGCGCCGGCACCAAGGCCCCGGAAAGAGCTCAGCGAATTCGTCTTCTATGAGCGCTACCCACAGAGCGCAGGGAAGTGATGAGGTACCGTAGCTACAGCGACGACAGCATCATGCCGACGGTGGCTATAATCGTAGCTTGTTTCGTGTTATATCTGGCGACCGTCATCGCTAACTTCTTCGGCTATAGCCTTATAAGTTATCTGGGGATGAGGCCGGCGAGCCTGTTTGCACAGCCGTGGACGATCATCACCAGCCTGTTCATGCACGGCGGCATCTGGCATTTGCTGGTAAACATGCTCACCCTTTATTTTTTCGGCACCTTCTTGCAGCGGCTGGTGGGTACCAAAACATTTCTGCTGATTTACTTCGTCGGCGGCATCGTGGGTAATATCCTGTTCATCCTCCTGGGACCGCCTTATGCCATAGTGGTTGGTGCTTCCGGTGCCATATTTGCCCTGGGAGGTACGCTGGCGGTGCTGACGCCGATGTCCCGTGTCTATATTTTCCCCATCCCGGTGCCCATGCCCCTGTGGGTGGCGGTCATCGGTGGTTTCCTCATCATCTCCTTTGCACCCGGTGTAGCCTGGCAGGGGCACCTCGGCGGCCTTATCACCGGGCTTGTCGCCGGCTTTATCCTGCGGCGTCGCCGGCGCTTCGTCATCTTCTAAACGCCCCTTTCAGACGCTATTATATGCAATTGAAACGCTATTCCAGAGCCGACCTTGAACGCCTCTTTTCCAGCCTCACCGAATCAGGGGACCACTGCCTGACCATCTACGTGGAGCCGGGGCTTTTCCCTCTGCATGTCCTCGATTTGAAGCTTGGGGCTGACTGGCAGGTGATCCTCGATGAAGTGAGGGCGGCTGTGGCTCAAGAAACGGTGGTGGCGGCTGCCGAAAAGTACGGCACCGGTGCCGCCATCTTCTGGGGCGAAGGCGCTGGCAAACACCTCATACTGCCACCATTCCCGATTCAAAAGACTTGCGTCTCTGTCGGTGCGCCCGATATATCCCTGCTCAAGGCGGTGCTGGGGGGGAAATACCTGCTGGGGGTGGTGCTGGTCGCCTGGGGCTCGTACGCCATCGGTATATTTGACGGTGGCAGGCTGGTGGACTTTAAGACCGGCACCGGCTATATCCATAAAAGGCACCGCAAGGGCGGCAGGAGCGAGCGGAGGTTTGCTCGCAGGACCGAAGAGCAGAAGAAGGACTTCCTCAGAAAGGTCGCCAACAGGGTCGATGAGAGGTTCGGCAGTCTCACGCTCGACTATATCTACTTTGGTGGCAACCACCTTATACTCAAGCCGCTTGTCCGCGAATGTCGCTATCTCCAGTCCAACGCTGCTAAACTTTCGTCCAGGGTGGTGGAGACCAGGTATGCCGACAGGGAAGCACTGGCGAGGAGCTACAAGGAGATAACCACCTCGCTGGTGTTCTCCTTCTGATGGCGGTGCCTACTGCTGCCTGTCGGAAAGTCGCAGGATGAGCGCCTGGTAGAACTCCTCCGGGCTTTTCCCCAGGGACAGTTTCTCCATGGGGCACATATCGCTTCCATCCGCCGTGGTGATGAAGGGCACCAGCCTCTGCAGGTGGTGCTCGATGCCGTATTCCTGCAGGACTTCGGCGGCGAGCTGACTCCCCAGCGGGCTGTATACCGCGTCGGCTCCTACTTTAATACACAGCAGCGCCGCCGCCCTGCCCACCACCTTATCGAGCACCACCACACCGGTGTAGTCGCCGGCAATGGTCCTCAAGTATTCCAGCAGGGGCAGCAAGCCGTCCTTCGCCGAGCTGAACACCAGCCTGTCGCCGCGGTACACCCGGAGGGCATCATTGCTGGCAAGGAAGCGGCTGAACAGCTCTTGGTATTTCTCACCACCTGTGCTTTTGCTCATCTGAGCAGTACCTCTCTCACCCTTTCCGCCAGCTCCCTGCTTTCAAGGTCATCAGCGATAAGTTCAATCTGCTCCGGCGAACTCACCCCCAGCCCCAGCTCCACCGCCCTGGCGATCTGCTCCTGCTCGAACACTTTCCCCCTGCTTACCTCTGGTGTTGTCCCCAGCAGTCGCAGTATTGCCACACCCACGGCATCTATTGCCACAAGGTCGCTGCCGGCGAATATTACATTCGCCCTGACCCGTGTCCCCTTATCGGGACCGCCATCCACGAAGGCGTCCACGCCATCCAGGACGACTAAGTCGGGCGTGTAGGCGGTGTTGATCTCGGCGATCATCTTCCTTATGTGCGGGGAGCTGTGCAGCTCAGCCATATAGGGGTAGCCCTTACCCGCCACCATGCCCACGGCGTTCTTCAAAGACATGGTGAAATGCCCGCCATAGGCATGTGTCTTCAGGCAGCAGGTCTGTACTATTGACTCCGCCTCAAGGTAGACCCTGGGGAAGAGGAAGCCGTCCTTCCAGTGGCTATCTTTGGGGCGGAAATGCGCCCAGCCGCTTTTGTCCATCTCCTCCAGGTTCAGGATTTCGAAGCCCAGCTCCTTAGCCATCTCGAAGATGCCCTTCTTCTTCAGTACCTCGCGGGTGGGCTGTAATGGTCCGCAGCGCTCGGCGAGGGTTATCCGGGTTGCCCCCATCTCCTTTAGTTCAAGCACCAGGGCGCGCAGGGTATCGTTGTGGGTGGAGCCCGGTGCCGGGTCGGCGGTGTTGAAGTTTGGCTTGAGCACCACCGCCTTGCCCTTTACCGGGTTGTGTTTAAGTAGGGCAAGCGCCTTTTTCACACCCAGGGCGCGGTCTTCGGTGCGCACTAGGCTGACTTTAGTCGCTGGTTTCGTTTGTGTTTTCTCCATGGTTCACCTCCACCTTCCGCTGGCTAAATTATAGCCGATGCACAGGTATGGCACCAATTTAGCCTCAACTGCTTGACAGAGGGATACCTCGTATGGCAAAGTAGTGCCATATCGGGCCGGAGGGAGTATCATGGGCAAAGTAGCTGTGGTCACTGATAGCACCAGTTGTCTGCCGCCAGAAATTGTCAAAGAGTACGATATCCAGGTGGTGCCGCTGTACATCCTCTACAAAGGGAAGAGCTACCGTGACGGCGTAGATATGACCGTTGAAGAGGTCTATAAGATCATGCGCCGCAAGGAGGACCTGCCCACCACCGCCACCGCCGCCGTGGGCGATTTCTTGGAAGCTTTCCGTGAGGCGGCTAAGAAGGCGGAGAGCGTGCTCTGCATCACGCTCACCAGTATACTGAGCAAGACCTTCGAGGCAGCTACAGCGGCGAAAAACCTAGCTAAAGAGGAGTTACCCCGCACCGTCATCGAGGTGTTCGATAGCCGCGCCGTTGGCGGTGCTTTGGGTTTTATTGTTATCGAGGCAGCTAAGGTGGCAAAGGCAGGGGGAAGCCTTTCGGCGGCGCTGGAGGCGGCGAAAAAGATCATGGGCAAGGTGAAGCTTTACGCCATGCTCGATACCCTCTATTACCTCGCCCGTCTGGGACGCATCGGCAAGGCGGCTGCATGGGCGGGCTCGCTGCTGGATATGAAGCCCATCCTGAAACATTCCCCGGAACACGATGAAGCCATGCCAGTAGCCCGCCCCCGGACCAAGAGGAAAGCCATCGAATACCTGCTCCAGTTGCTAAGATGTGGGGTAGGCGATCTGGGGCTGCACATCAACATCCACCATGCCGATGACCTCGAGGGGGCGAAGATACTGGCGGACAAGGTGAAATCTGAGTTCAACTGTACCGAAGTATATATCACCGAGTTCACCCCTCTTATGGGCGTGCACGCCGGTCCCGGCGTGCTCGGTTTTTCTTTCTACGCCGACTAGAGTACAATAGCCCTATAATTCCACAGGGAGGTAAGTTATGGGGCTGATCACGCCTGAGCAGTACAAGGAAAGTCTTAAGGACGGCAGGGTCGTTTACTACGAGGGCGAAAAGGTCGCCGATGTCACCACCCACCCGGCATTAAAGGTATGCGTGGAATCGGCAGCCCTCGACTACCATATAGCCGAGATGCAGGAATACCGTGACCTTGCGGTGGTCCCCCACCCGAAGACCGGCGAGCCGATAAATCGCTACTATTACACCCCGCAGAACGCTGATGATTTGCTCAAGCGCCACGAGCTCATGGTCACCGCCACCAGGCTGGGTGGGGGCGTGATACCGTTCATCCACGATATCGGCGCCGATGCTTTGAACGCGGTCAACGTCACCGCCAACATGATGGAGAAGAAAGAGTATATAGAGCGGGCGGAGGAGTTCCGTTACTACCTGCAGAAGAACGACCTCAGCGTCGCCTGCGCCATGACCGATGTCAAGGGAGACAGGATGCTGCGCCCATCCTCACCGCGGCAGGGACACCCCGATTACTATGTGCGGGTGGTGGACAGGGACAGCAAGGGAATAGTGGTGCGGGGTGCCAAAGCGCACATCACCGCGGCAGCATACTGCAAGGAACTGTTCGTCATCCCCTGCCGCAATATGACCGAGGAGGACAAGGACTACGCCGTCGCTTTCGCCATCCCCGCCAATACCAAGGGAGTGGTACAGATCTGCCACCCCATAAGCTGGCGGCAGAGCCCGCTGGACTTTCCCGTAGACCTACCCATCAGGAACCATACCGATTCGCTGATAATCTTCGACGATGTCTTTGTCCCCTGGGAGAGGGTGTTCCTCTGCGGCGAGTGGCAGTATGCCATGCCGCTGGTGTATAACTTCGCCTACCTGCATCGCCACACCGCCGCCAGCTACCGGATACCGATGTCTGAAGCCATGGTGGGGGTGGCGCAGGCGATAGCCGAATACAACGGCATCGACAGGGTGCCCCACGTCAGAGAAAAGATAACCAATCTGGTCATCTATGTGGACATGTTGAAGTCGCTGGCGCGGGCTTCCTGTATTGACTACGTGATGCACGGTGGCATCCCCATCCCCAACCCGGTGATCACCAACATCGCCAAATACCACTTTGCCGAAAACCTGCATGCCTGCATCAAGGCGATACAGGATATTGCCGGCGGTCTGCTGATAACAGCGCCCACATATAAGGACTTTCAGAACCCAGAGACCAAGGGGTACATCGAAAAGTACCTTGGCGGCAAGGCGGGAGTGTCCGCAGAGAAGCGCCTGAGGATGTTCCAGCTCATCCGCCGACTGGCGGGCTTTGAGACCGAGGTGCTGGCGGTGCACGCCGAGGGCTCACTGCAGGCGCAGCGCATGACCATCTACGTCGAGTCCTACCCGCAGATACAGGAATACAAGAAGTGGGCGGAGATAGCCGCTGGCATCAGGGACTAGGCGCCCGTCGGGCAGTCTCGCCCCACGTGTAGCTGGAGTTAGCCGCGCACCTTACCGCGGGCGAGCGAGGCGAAGATGCCCAGGAAGCAGAGCACGGCGAAGATGATGAAGGCGGTGTTGAGGCTGGCAAGGAAGGCTGCGTGGTGCTCAGGTGTTATCTGTACCCTGCCCAGGCGGACGGCGAACACCAGCATCACGATCCCCAGACTGAAGGTCATGCCCACCTGACGTACCGTCGCCAGCACTGCTGAAGCCACACCGTAGGACCTCTTCTCCACCGAACTCATCACCGCATTGGTGTTGGGTGAGGCAAACATGGCGAAGCCAAAGCCGATGAGCGCCAGGCTGGCTATAACAAATGGTAGCCCGCTGTCCCTGCTCAGGAAGATGAACGGCACCAGCCCGATGGCGGAGAGCGCCATGCCGATAGAGGCGATTATCCTGGGCTCTACCCTGTCGGAGAGCCTGCCTGCAAGCGGCGAAAAGATTGCCTGTACTACCGGAGAGGTCACCAGCACTATCCCTGCCATCTGCGGGCTGAAGCCCTTGATGTACTGAAGGTAAAGGCTGATAAGGAAGCCCGCGGCGAAGGTGGCGCTATAGTTTATCAGCGCTGCCAGGCTGGACATTGCGAATACAATGTTGCGGCGAAAGAGTGCTATATTCAGCACCGGGCTGTTTACCCTCATTTCCCATTTTACGAAGGCGATGGCGCCAATGGCGCCGGCGAGGATGAGACCAGCACCGGACGTCTCCGGCAGTCTGGTGAAGCCATACATCACCGCCACCAGGGATAAGCCATAGACCACCGAACCGACGATATCAAGTCTTTCGCCCCTAGCTTCAGCCCACTCTCCCTGCAGCTTCCACAGGGCAAACGCCAGCACTATCAGCCCCAGCGGCACGTTCACCCAGAATATACTCCTCCAGCCAAGGTGCTGGGTGAGCAGTCCGCCGACGAAGGGACCTACCGACAGCCCGACATAAACCGAGGCGGCGTTTATACCCAGCACCTTCCCCCTCTCCTCGGGGGGGAACACCGAGGTCAGGATAGCCACCGCTGTGGAGAACAGCATGGCCCCGCCTATCCCCTGGAGCACCCGGAAGCCGATAAGCATCGCCGCCGAATTGGATAGCGCCGTCAGCGCTGAGGCAAGGACGAAGGTGATTACACCGTAGATGAATACCCTCTTCCTGCCATAGATGTCCGCGAGCCTGCCGATGGGGACGAGGGCCATTGAGGATGCCAGCAGGTAGGCTGTAGCCATCCAGCCCAGCAAAATGGCGTCTATCTCCAGTTCCTTCCCAATTGAGGGCAGGGCAACATTGATGGAAGAGCCCATGAACGGTGTCAGGAACGACGCCAGCGTGGTCGCCAGCAGGGCAGTCAGCCGGCTCGGCGCCCTCTGCGTGTTTGCTTCGACGTGAGGAGCGGGCATAAACTTGCTGCATTTTACCACCCATCTGCACGGTTAGACAAAATGGGCTGGTGACAGGCGGCAGCCCGTGGTGTATGCTATAATCAAGCGCCACAGAAAGGATGTACCCGGATGAGGCGACAGGCAGATGCTTATCTGGACATTGAGACCACAGGACTTTCTCCCTTTTACGACTATATAACCGTGGTCGGCGTCCTCCGCTGTAACGGCAGCAGCAGCGAGCTTGTCCAGCTTGTCGGCGATGAGGTCACCCGGGGAAACCTCATCACCGCCCTTGCCGGCGTGGGGACGATATATACCTATAACGGCAGCAGGTTCGACCTCCCCTTCATCGGCGTCTCACTGGGCATTGACCTGGCAACCCAGTACAAGCACCACGATTTGATGTATGACTGCCGGGCTTGCAACCTTTATGGCGGCTTGAAGGTGGTGGAAAGGCAACTGGGCATCCCCAGGCAATTGCAGGGGATAAACGGCTACGAGGCGGTGCGGCTGTGGTGGAGCTATCTGAGGGGCGGCAACGAAGAGGCGCTGAGGCTGCTTCTGGAATATAACCGCGAGGACGTGGTCAACCTTAAAGTGCTTCGCGAAAGGTTATTTGGGCGCCGCTAGCGCCGAAGCTAACACCGATTTTCCTTGGCACCACCTACAGGTATATAATTTACCTCGCACTTTTTATTTTTGCAGGAAATTGACCGCTCATGACCGACAGACCACAGACCAAAGGCTTCTACGGGTGGTGGATGCTGTTTTTTCTCTGGGTGGTGTACACCGTGCCCATAGGCTTTGTCTTCTACAGTGGCACGGTGCTCTACCCCTATATGACCGCAGAGACGGGCTGGGCGAGGGGCGAGGTAATGGTGGGCGCCACCGGCGTGATGATGTTCTTCGGACTTTCCAGCCCGCTGGTCGCCTGGATGGTGGGGCGGATGGGCGCCCGGGTGACGCTGGCTATCGGCGGCGGTATCGTTACCGTTGCCAGCCTGATCATGGGCTTTGTGGGGCATATCTACCCGCTGTTCATACTGCTATCGTTCCTCAACGGTCTAGGGGTCGCCCTGGCATCCACCATACCGGTGCAGACGGTGGTCATCTCTTGGTTCTATGCCCGGAGGGCGCTGGCTTTAGGGCTGGTGCTCGGCGGTGGCGCCATCGGCGGCTTTCTGGCACCGCAGGCGGTGAGCATGGTGGTCGAAGCCAATGGCGGCAACTGGCACTTAGGCTGGTTCATCATCAGTGCAGCCTCGCTCATCGGCATCGCTGTCTCGCTGACCGCGGTGCGTAACCGCCCCGAGGATATAGGTCAGTTCCCCGATGGCGCCCTTACCCAGGAAGCCAGCATCGCCGCCTCCAGACGTCCCACCCGCACCTACCGCACCCCTGTGGAGTGGAAGTTCCGCGATGCTATCAGGACGCGGGCGCTGTGGCTGCTGGTGGTCGCCGGTGTGCTCGGCTTCTGGGTGTGGGATCTGGTATACAGTCAGGCGCCCTACCACCTCAGGGACAGGGCTTTCGACCCGGAGACGGTGGCTTTCCTTTATAGTCTGGCTGTCGGGCTGAGCATAGTGGGCAGGTTCGCCGTGGCAGCATTGGGCGATGTCATCGAGCCGCGTTACCTTTTAGCCTTCGGTACCCTGTGTCTCATCGCCGGCGGCATCATGTTCTGGCTGGCATCACCACAGGCTGAATGGGCAGCCCGGCTCTATCCGCTCCTCTGTGGCTTTGGCATGGGCATGTCCATGGTGTCCACGCCGGCAATCATCAGCAACTACTGGGGGCAGACCGCCTTTGCCCCGCTCAATGGCCTCATCTCACCAATATCGGTGATAGCCCATGCCATACTGCCGCCCATAGCTGGTTTCGTACATGACATTAGGGGAACCTACTTCCCTGTCCTGGTGGTGGCGCTGGCGGGCGCTGTCCTTGCTATAGTAGCCATACTTTTGTGCACGCCGCCCAAACCGAAAGGCGGGACTGTTTCAAACCAAACTTAAGGAGACCGAGATGAAGTTACTGGCATTCAACTGCAGCCCGCGTATGGCGAAGAGCAATACCTCGCTCATTCTGGACCCGTTCCTGGAAGGTGCCAGGGAGGCCGGTGCCGAGGTGGAGCTCGTCTACCTGAGGAAGCTGAAGGTCAAGCCCTGCCTGGGCTGCTTCAGTTGCTGGCTGAAGACGCCGGGGACCTGCGTGCAGAAGGACGATGTTGCCCTCATCATGCCCAAGCTGGGCGAGGCTGAGGTCTGGGTGTTCGCCATGCCGCTATATGTAGACGGCATGCCCGGGCACCTCAAAATGCTACTGGACAGGCTGATACCGGGTGCACGACCGGTGATTGAGGTGCGGGGTGACCACTGTCGCCACCCCCTGCGCGGCAGTACGAAGAAGGGCGGCAACATAGTGCTCATCGCCAACTGCGGCTTCTGGGAGCTGGACAATTTTGACCCTCTGCTTGTGCATATGAAGGCGATATGCAAGAACATGGACAGGGAGTTCGCCGGGGCGCTTTTGCGCCCCCACGGCGAGGCGATGAGGCCGATGATGAAGCTGGGGATCGCCATCGATGACATTTTCGATGCCGTCAGGGAAGCGGGGAGAGAAGTGGCCCGCGGAGGCAAAATACCCCAGCAGCTTGAAAATATCGTCAGTCGCGAACTGATACCGCGTGACATGTATATCAGGTTCGCCAACGAGGGCTTTAAGGCGCTAGAGGGTAAAGGGGCATAACGGTCTATAGCCCTTGCTCTTTGTACTGCTGTGCCAGCAGTGAGTAGCCGCTGGCGCCGGCTCTGAGCATTGCCAGCCTTTCCGGTGGCACTTTGCCCTTTACCCTCGCCGGGCTACCCATCACCAGCGATTCATCGGGGATCTTCATCTGCGGCGGCACCAGTGCACCGGCAGCTACGATGCAGTAATTGCCCACTTCAGCGCCATCGAGGATGGTGGCGTTGTTGCCGATGAGTACGTTGTTGCCCACCTTGCGGCAGTGTATCACGGCGCCATGCCCGATGATGCAGTCATCGCCGATGGAGAGGTCGGTGGCGCTGTGCACCACGGTGCCGTCCTCGATGGCGGTGTTGCGCCCGATGGTTATTTTGCCGAAGTCGCCTCTGATCACCGCCCCGGGCCAGACGCTGGCGCCGTCGGCTATCTCCACATCGCCGACCACGTAAGCGGCTTCGCTGACGAATGCCGAGGGCGCTATTCTGGGCGTCTTGCCGTTGAAGCTCTTAATCATTGTGGCGCCTTTAGAGCCATGCCCGCAGCCGCCTTAAAGCCTCCAGCTTTTCGGTGTTGCCCAGCCTGGCTTTCTTTACGGCGCGGTGCAGTACCTCTATGCTTTTATCATAGGTCTTCCTGTCCACCGGGTAGGGGTGGCCATCCTTACCGCCGTGGGCGAAGCTGTAGGTGGCGGGGTCGCGCAGGCTCACCGGGTCACCGTAGATGAGCTCCGATATCAGGCTCAGGGCGCGGAGCGTCTTGGGACCGATGCCCTCCAGGCTGAGCAGCTTTTCGAAGCTGGCTGGCTGTTGTTCCCAGGCACTCACGATGGCTTTGTGCAGCCTGTCCGGATTGATGTCCTCCAGCGTTAGGTGATGGCGGGCGGGTAAGTTGAGCGTCTTCAGCCTCTTGAGTTCAGTGACGACCTTCTCCGGCTTTTCCTCCCTGATTACCCGTGTTATGGTCTGGCGCGCCTCACCGCTTTCAAGGGCGACCAGGTTGAGCACGGTGCCCCTCGCCTGAGAGCAGATGGCGGAGTGAGGCTCGCAGACGAAGTCGGTGACCTTCTCCCCCAGCCAGTGGTAGCGGCGGGCGTAGCGGCTTTTATCGTTCATCCCCTGCTGCACCACCGCCCAGGAGCCCTCGACGGTGAAGAAGAAGGTGTGGTGGTAGAGCTGGTAGCCATCCTGCAGGGCGGAGTTGTCCACCTTCGCCGCCATGCGGCTGGCATAGGTGAGGGATGTCAGGTCCACTTTAAGGAATTTGCCGCAGCGCTCTATCTCGGCGGGCGTTTTGCGCGATGTCCTTCCCTTGCCGCCGGCGATGAACAGCCCGGTCTCCTGCTCCAGTCCCCTCAAGCCCTCCTTAAGCGCGCCGCAGACGGTGGTGGTGACGCCGCTGGAGTGCCAGTCATAGCCCAGCACGCAGCCGAACGCCTGAAACCAGAAGGGGTCGGAGAGCCGGCTCAAGACCTCGCGAGTGCCGAACTCGGTGGCTATCGCCAGCACCACCTCCCGGGCAAGCTTGGTCATGCGCTCAAAGAGCCACGGTGGTATCTTCCCGTAATGGAGCGGGAGGTTGGCAATGCCTGTCCTCTGCGGGCTGCTCATTTTTTCGGTTTGACAGCGGTGACGGTTATGCTGCGGATATTGCCGCTTACTTTCTGCAAATCGTGCGGTGGGATGGTGGGGTCAGCGGAGAGCGCCTGCACAATGGGGTCGCTTGAGGGACAGCAGCCGGCGATGAGTATCTCGGAGGCTACCTCCACATTTTCAAAGCCGGACCTCCTTATTGCACTGATGTACTCCTCCCTGGTGGCGGCACCAGCCACGCAGGCGATGTAGGCGGTTGCGGAGTGCCTCACTGAATCAGGCAGCGGCACGGCGGTGACGATATCCGAGACGACCATCCTGCCGCCGGGCTTGAGCACTCTGAAAGCCTCGCGGAAGACCCTCTCCTTCTCCGGCGAGAGGTTGATGACGCAGTTGGAGATGACCACATCCACCTCGCTATCTTTCAGGGGCAGGTTTTCTATCTCGCCCAGCCTGAACTCCACGTTTGCGTAGCCGCCGCGGTGGGCATTCTCTCTGGCGCGCTCCACCATCTCCGGTGTCATGTCCACGCCGATGACTTTCCCCCCCTTACCCACCTTCTCCGCGGCAAGGAAGCAGTCGAAGCCGGCGCCCGAGCCCAGGTCCAGCACCACCTCCCCCGGCTTCAGCGATGCCAGAGCCGTGGGGTTGCCACAGCCCAAGCCCAAATCAGCTTCGGCGAGCACCGAAGCCTCTGTGTCACCGGAGTCTAGCTTCGCTGCAGGTGTGCCGCAGCAGGAGCTTGAAGGGGCACAGCAGGAGGTTCTTTCTTTGGCTATCCTGCCGTAACCTTCTCTGACCGTTCTCTTGATTTTATCTTTTTTCATTATCTCCTCCACTGCTTTTATCCAGGTATGGGCAACGGGGAAATTTTACTTTATCTTCTGAAACATGGCTTCGACTTCGCCGGTATTCAGAAAGACCTCGTCCTTTATCGCTCTGATTATCCCCTCCTTGTCTATGGCAAAGGTGGTGGGGGCGCCGTGCCTATAGGTGATGCACACCCGCTCATCGGCGTCTATGAGGATGGGGTAGGTGATGCGACGGGTGCTGAGGAGCTTTTCTATCTGTGGTCTGGCGTCGCCCACATGCACGGCGAGCAGCACCACCTCGTTGCCATACTTATCGTAGAACTCCTGCAGGTACGGTATCTCCTGGATGCACCCCTCGCAGTAGATCACCCAGAAGACGAGCAGCACCGGCTTTCCCCGGTACTGGCTCAAGGTCACCGTCTCGCCCTGCAGCGTCTGCAGGGTGAAGTCCGGCGCCGGCTTGCCTATCTCAGGGGCATCGCCGGTGAGTGGTTGCGGGGTGACGCCGCCGTTTTCCTGTGGTGCCGTTTTTGTGCATGCTACAGGTAACAGTACAAGGACGACGCACAGCAATAGCACCGTCATGAGCACAGTAGTCTTTCTGCCATGCATAGTGTCATCCCCCGTGTTATAAGGCTGTCCTTTTCAGGCTGGCTTTCAGCCTTTCTTCTCCTCCTTGTCCAGGGCGTTGATGATGAGCTGGGTGACCTCGGCTTTAGAGAGCACCTTGCCGCTGCTCACCGCCTGCCCGTTTATCACCAGCCCGGGCGTCATCACCACATTATACTTCATAAACTCCTTAAAGTCCTTCACCTCCTCCACTGCGGCGTTGATGCCCAGTTCCTTCACCACCTCCTTCACCGTCTTCCCCAGTTGCTGGCATCTGGCGCAGCCCGCACCGAGCACTTTAATATCCACAGCCTTCACCTCCTTCTACAGAATATAGCCGGCTATATAGCCGACCAGCGTTCCTAGGACGATTATCGTGGAGATATACACCAGTGCCTTCTTCGTCCCGAAGGCACTGGCGATAGCCAGCCAATTAGGTAGACTGATGCCGGGACCGGTGAGGAGTAGCGCCAGCGCTGGACCCTTGCCCATGCCCAGACCCATCAGCGTGTCCACGAAGGGTGCCTCGGTCATCGTGGCAATGTAGCTGATGGCGCCTATCAGGGTGGCAAGAAAAGACTGCCTCAGCCCTGCCCCACCCAGCCAGGTCTCGATCCATTGCTGGGGCAGCAGCGCGCCGATGATGCCCACGATGAACACTCCTAATAGCAGCAGCGGGAATATCACGCGCACAAACCACCATGTCTCCCTGAGCCAAGACTTAATCTTTTCAAGCTGGATGGCTTTCCAGACGTAGACCGCCACTATCGCCAGCCCCACCGCCCACACTACCACCTTATGCCAGTATGGTCCTTTGGTAACGATGTAGTTCGGTGCCAGCAGCCACAGCACCAGCAGCACCAGCAGGATGAGCGGACTGCGGTCTATCAGCGCCGTCCTGCCAGCGTTTGTCTGGAATGCCGGCACCCGCTCCTTCTCCTCGCGGCGGAAGGCGTAAGCCATCACCAAGCCCACGGCGAAGGACATCAGCAAAGCGCTCACCAGCCTGGCGATGACCATCTTCGTCCCCAGTATCGAGCCGGTGTATACCAGTGCCAGGATGTTGGCAGCCGGTGCCACCCAGAGGATGATGAAAGCGGGACCGATGCCAGCGCCGCCATAATAGATGCCGCTGGCAACGGGAATGACGGTGCAGGAGCAGACGGCGACGAAAAAGCTGCCGCCGGCGGCGATGCCGAAGGCGGTCATCTTCCTTGCTGCGGTGCCCAGATAGCTAATGATGCTCTCCCGCGCCATGAAGTTCACTATGCCGCCCGCCAGCAGGAATGCTGGTATCAGGCACGTTAGCACGTGCAGGGCGATGTAGTCCTTGAGCGCCAGCACCCCACCCATCAGTGCGTTTATAACTATATCCACGGTCGCTAGCTCTCCTTCAGTACGAAACAATCGGGCACCAGCCGCTTTGTGCCCTTCAGCCGCTCCCTGTCCCGGGCAGCTACGGCATTGTGCTTCAGCCCTTTCCTCACCGCCTCCACGATGTCCTGATAGTGCTCCTCAAGCCCTTCTCTATCTATGGAGTACAGCGCCCACAGCCCCACACGCCTCAGCTTGAGTAACCCGGCGTCATAAAGAGCGCTCAGGTTCCGCGAGGCGCGCGATTGCGAGATGCCCAGCACCTCCATCACCTCGCAGACACAGCACTCCCGCTCCAGCAGCAAGTTCAGTATCCTCAGCCTGGTCTCATCCGAAAGCGCCTTAAATACCTTTAGCAGCTCCCTCATCGTTTATATGCGTCTTTTCGCATTTTTGCATATTATATAGATATCGGCGCAGCGTGTCAACCGCCACTGGGCTGTTTGTCAATTTGTGTGGAAACAGCTTCGGGATGGTGCAGACCCCTGTCGCTGGCAACTTGACAGACCTCTGACACTGCAGCGGAAGCGGGGTACTCCGCTGCGTCCTGCGGGTGACGGAGGCAGGAGCGGTGGGCGCTCCTATGGCTCTACTGGCTCGGGCTGATAGACCTTCTCCTCGGCTAATTGGTCTTCGCTCAAGGCGACGTCGGCTTCGATGTCCCTGCCCTCCACGCCTTTAGCCAGTATCTCTTTATAGTATTCGTGCTGGATGATTAGGTTCATGATTTCGTTAGTGCCCGTCCAGATCATCGCCAGCCTGGCTTCCCTCAGCGCCCGCTCCACGGGGTAGATATTGGTGTAGCCGATGCCGCCGAGTATCTGCATGGCATCGTTGACCACCTCCCACTGTACCTGCGTCGCCAGTTTTTTGACCTCGGAGACCAGCCTCCTCTGGTAGCCGGGGGTGCCTACGTTTTCGTCAATGGTCCTGGCGACGGCATATGCCAGGGCATCAACGGCGTCGAGCTTGGTGATGCAATCGGCTATCTTGAAGCTGACGCCCTCGAACTCCCGGATGGGCTGACCGAAGGCATGGCGCTTGTCAGCATAGCGCGCTGCTATCTCCAGGACAGCTCTGGCGCCGTCTATGCCGCCGGAGACCAGCCTCTCCGGCACCATGAGCCTGTAGAATACCTTGGCGCCCTGGTTCTCGCCGCCGACGAGGTTTTTCTCGGGGACGGGCGTCTCCCTAAAGACCAGTCTTCCAGTGCCGGTGCCGCGGCAGCCCATGAGCCCGTAGACGTGCCTGACCTCCACGCCGAAATCGCGCTCCACTATAAAGGCGCTGATGGCATCGCGTCCGCCGCCCGGGTTGGTGACGGCGAAGACTAGGAAGAAGTCGGCGCCTTCAGCACCGACCACGAAGCGTTTCTGGCCGGTGAGGTAATAGTAGTCACCCTTCTTTCTAGCCATGGTGGTGGCGCCGAAGAAGTCGGAGCCGCCCCTGGGCTCGGTGAGCGCCTCGCCCGCCCATTTGGTGCCGGCGATGATGGGCTTTAAGTACTTCTCCTTCTGCTCTGCGGTGCCGAAGACGGTGAGCGCCTCGCCGACGATGGAGACCATGCTGTAGAGGCAGGCGAAGGGTACGCCCAGCTTGCTTACCTCCCCCACGGCGATGAGCTCCTCCACCCAGCCCAGCCCCCTGCCACCGTAATTCGTGGGGAAGCGGAGTCCGAGCAGGTTCCTCCTGCCCGCCTCCCTGACGAACTCGTAGGGGAACTTGATTTTGTCGGCGTCCATGTCCAGGATGAGCTGGCGAGGAACGCTTTTGACGAAGTCCTGTACCTCCTGCTTGAGCTTCCTCTGTTCCGGTGTGAAGAATACCTCCAGCATGGCTGTCCTCCTTTCCTGATGCGGCGCGCCGCAGCGCCCGGTCACCGCCTGATTGTACTCTTTTGAAGCACGGCGGGTAAAGAGGCATTTGACCCGCGCGGGTTCTGGGTGTATCTTTTCTACCATCAGACCACCCATCCCGACGAGGTGTACCAGACCCTTTATGGAGTGCCAGGTATGGGTGGCTGGTAACTTTTGTTTAGGAGGTAAACATGAAGGTCCTTGCTATCGGGGGCAGCCCCAGGCTGAACGGTGTGAGCAACTATCTGATAGACCAGGCGCTTGGCGAGCTAGCTTCTCGCGGGATCGAGACAGAGAAGATCGTGCTGAACCAGTACAGAATCGGCTTCTGCCAGGCGCACAGCAACTGTGCCTCGTTCAGCGAGTGCCAGCAGAAGGACGATGTGCCCTGGATACTGGAGAAGTTTGCCACCGCCGACGGCGTCATCATCGCCAGCCCGGTGTATTTTGGCACCGTGTCCGCCCAGATAAAGGCTTTCATGGACAGGAGCTTTTTCCTGTTCACGCACAATAGAAGAGCGCAGCCGAAGTGCGCCGGGCTCATTGCCATAGCCAACCGCAGGGGGCACGAAGAGACGGTGGGGGAGCTGAGGAAGTTTGTGCGCTCACCGGAGATACAGGTGTTCACCATCGCCGCCACCGGCGAGCGGGACGCCGACCCGAAGGCGCAGACGGAACTCATCGAGCAGGCTAAAGACATGGGGCGCAGGATGGCTGAGGTGTTGCTAGCTTCGCAGGGCTGAAGCGCCGGAAAAGGAGGTTGCACATGAATACCGAGGATTTAGCCGGACTTATCAAGACGCGCCGCTCCATCCGCGTCTGGGAGGACAAGCCAGTGCCGGAGGAGCTGCTGTGGCAGGCGGTGGAGCTTGCCACCTGGGCACCGAATGGCGCCAACGCACAGAACTGGCATTTTTACATAATCCTGAACAGGGAGAAAATCAAAGCCATTGCCGATGTGGTGGCGCGGGGCATGAGGCTTATGGCTTCGTGGTTCCAGCAGCAGGGGATGGCAGCCTTCCCTCTTCCGCGCGAAAACCTGCTTGCCAAAGCGCCGGCAATGATCGCCGTAGGCGTTTGGCGGAGGGAATATCCGCGGGAGAAAGTCCTTGTCGAACGGGCAAAGACGGATGAAAAGGCGGCTGAAATGCTCCAGTGGGGCAGCGCGCTAAACCCGCGCCTGCAGTCGGTATCGGCAGCCATAGCCTACCTGCTGCTGGTGCTGCACCAGAAGGGGCTGGGCGCCACCTGGATGACCGGTCCGCTGTCGGTGGCGAAGGGGGAGGTAGAAAAAATTCTCGATGTGCCGCAGGACATGGACATCGTCGCCCTCATCCCTGTGGGCTACCCGGCGGAAAGCCCCACCAGGGACAGACGCCCGGTGGGCGATGTCTGCGAGGTAGTCAGGTAGCCTGAAGTACTCTCACGGTAGTTTTTTGTAAGCAGACTGTTTTGTCGGTGTCTTCCTTCTGGCTTGGGGCGTGGTTTGCCCGACAGGCAGGACCTGTTGTACCATAAGTCTTTGACTTAAAGAAAGGGCTGGCTTATGAGTAAACTGGAAGAGCTTTACAGTATGTTTTTTCCGCGTTCGGTGGCGGTGGTGGGAGTTTCCACCAACCCTCAGGGGTGGGGTGGACATGCTTTCATCAGGCGGCTGAAGAAGGTGGGCTTTCCCGGTGATGTCTATGCCGTGAACCCCAAAGCCAGCAACGAGGTGCACGGGGTGAAGGCTTACCCTAGCGTAAAGGAGATACCGGAGCCGCCCGAGATGGTCATCGTGTCAGTGCCGGCGAGGCGGGTGCTGGAGGTGCTGGAGGACTGCATCACTGCCGGGGTGAAGAACGTGCATATCTTCAGCTCCGGCTTCAGCGAGACGCAGGAGGAGGAGGGGCGCCAGCTCGAGGCCAAGATAACCGAGATCATCAAGCGGGGAAATCTGCGGGTAGTAGGACCAAACTGCATGGGGCTTTATGTGCCGGCAAGCAAGTTCACTGCCTGGGGGGCACCGCCGAGAGGCGTGGGGAAGCTTGCCTTCCTTTCCCAGAGCGGCGGGCACGGTGAGATACTCATCAGGTATGCACAGGAACTAGGCGTTTATTTCAGCAAGGTGATCAGCTTCGGCAATGCCCGTGGACTTCAGGCGCTGGACTTTCTGGAATATCTTGCTGAAGACCCCGATACCGGCATCATCGCCATGTACCTTGAGGGGATGAAGGACGGGAACCGGTTTACCAGGCTGGTGAGGGAGATCAACCGCACCAAGCCGGTGATCGTCTGGAAGGGCGGGCTCACCGAGTCCGGCGCTAGGGCTGCTGCCTCGCACACCGCCTCGATGGCGGGGGAGGCGAGGATATGGGACGCCTTCTTTGTCCAGACCGGCGCCATCAGGGTGAACTCGCTGGAGGAGATGGCGGATGTGGCGCTGCTTTTCCTGCATCTGAAGCCGCTCCTGAGCAGGCGGGTGCTGCTTCTGGGCGGCGGCGGTGGCAACGCTGTGGCTATGGCTGACATCTGCAGCCGCGATGGGCTCACCGTGCCCACCCTCGCCGAGGAGACCAGAAGGAAGCTGGCGGAGTTCATCCCGCTGGCGGGTAACAGCATCAGGAACCCGCTGGACGTCTGGCTGGTGCAGCATAATCTGGAGATGTTCCGCCGCTGCATCGAGATAGCGGTGGCTGACCCGGCTATCGACCTGGTCATCGCTGACCGTTATCCCCATAACGGTGATAATGGCGATAACGGTCCGCCGAACTTCGAGGAGGGGAGCCGGCAGGTGGAGGAATTTATCATCGAGTTTGCCAAGAAAAACCAATTCGGTAAGCCATTTGTAGTAGCGGTGAACGCCCCGACCAATGACCCCAACGGCATGAGGGCAGCCGCCGAGCTGCGGCTGAAGTTCGCCCTGGCGGGCGTGCCCAGTTATCTATCGCAGGTAAGCGCCACCCGGGCGCTAGCCCGCTTCATCGGCTATCACGAGTTTCAGGAGAGGGCGCAGGGCTAGGGACGCGCGGTCAAGTCAGCCTTATTTCGGTGGCGGCGGAGGAAGTCGAGCACCGCTCTATTCACCTCCTCCGCAAGCTCGATGTTGAATCCATGGCCCGCTTTCGGGAGCAGCACCAGCTCGGCTCCGGGTATGCGGGAGGCGATGATGCGTGAGTTCTCCACGGGCACTATTTTGTCCTCTTCGGCGGCGATAACCAGCGTGGGCGCCTTGATCTCAGGTAGCCGTTCATAGGTATCGTGCCCCATTATCGCCTGACCCTGCCTCATATAGCCGTGCGGCGGCGTAATATGCTGCGACATCCTCACGGCTATCTCCTGCATTACGGACTGGGCACTCTGGATGAAGTCCTGGCTGAAGATGAAGGGCAGCATCTCACGGAACCTGTCTTCGGGCGCAAGACTCTGCATCCGCTCTATGTCGAACAGCACCTTCATTGACTCGGCGTCCGGCGACACGGCATGGCTGCCGCCGGGGGTGGTGGCGCCGAGGACTAGAGTCTTCACCCTGTGCGGATAGAGCAGGGCGAAGTGCTGGGCGATCATGCCGCCCATGGAGATGCCGAAGATGTGGGCGGAGGCGATGTCCAGGGCGTCCAAGAGGCCCGCAAGGTCGTTAGCCATCATCCCCATGGTGTAGGGTATGTCCGGCTTATCGCTGCGACCGCTCCCCCGGTTATCGAAGGCTATCACGCGGTAATGGCGGGAGAACTCCGGAATCTGTAGGAACCACCATTCCAGGGGACCGCCCAGCCCCATCACCAGCACCAGCGGTTCGCCCTCCCCCTGTGTCTCATAGTAGATGTTGATGTCGTTGACTTTTACTGTGGGCATGGTCACCTCCGATTGCTTCTAGCAGCACTATTGTAACGCCGTTGGGCTATGCCGGACTAGCCCTCAAGAATCGGTATCCTTGCTCACCCTCTCCCGCTCGTGGGTTGACATTTCCCATCCCGCGGTCATACACTCTGTCTGTAAAAATGTCCGCAGATACGGTCAACCTGATAATAACGGCACCGCTGGACGGGACAAGCCTCGAGCGGATAGAGAGCGTCAGCAGCAGGGTGAGGTTGACGGATGCCTCGGAACTCCTTCGCGCCGAAGGGAAAGGCGATGCCACCGCCGCGAGGCAGCTTGATGACCTGCTCGTTGAGACGGAGGTTATCTACGGTTTCAGGTTGCCGCAGCACCTCGTCCGCCGTGCCCCGAAGCTGAAGTGGGTGCAGGTGATGTCCGCAGGGGTGGACAGGTTCCTGAAGGACGAGGAGTTACGCAACAGCAGGGTGGTGCTGACCAACGTCAGCGGCATCCATGCTGTGCCCATCGGCGAGTTCGTTATCAGCCTGATGCTGATGTTCGCCAAGGGGGCGCCGCGCTGTTTTGAGATGAAGCAGCGGCGGCAGTGGGGACGGTTCATCCCCACGGTGCTGTGCTCCAAGACGGTGGGGATAGTGGGGCTGGGGAGCATCGGAAGGGAGGTTGCGAGACTTGCCAAAGCCTTCGGCATGAGGGTGGTGGCAATGCGCCGCACGAGCCAGAAGTCGGGGCGTGCCAGATATGTTGATTTGCTACTCCCCCCTGACCGGCTAGTGCAATTGCTTTCGCAGAGCGATTTTGTGGTGCTGGCGTTACCGCTCACCCCGGAGACGAAAGGACTTATTGGCGAAAAGGAGCTGCGCAGTATGAGGCCCACCGCCTACTTTATCAACATCGCCAGGGGTGAGATAGTGGATGAGGCAGCGCTGGTGCGCGCTCTGGAGGAGGGCTGGATCGCCGGGGCAGGGCTGGATGTCTTTGCCACCGAGCCGCTGCCTGCCGATAGCCGCCTCTGGGAGCTGCCCAATGTAATCTTCAGTCCACACATCGCAGGCGGCATGGAGGACTATGTGCAGAGGGCGACCGAGGTCTTCTGCAAGAACCTGAGACGTTACCTCGACGGCAAAAGGCTGCTCAATGTGGTAAACAAGAAGAGGGGCTATTAGCCGGCAGCCCCGGAGCATGCCTGTATGGCGGCGCCCAAGGCGGTGACCGTCCTCGGCTCCGAAGGCACCAGAAGCTCTATTCCCAGCTCTTTTTCCACCGTCTTGATCAGCCCGTGATTAAGCGCACCGCCGCCGCAGACGGCGCAGGGAGATTGCAGCCCGACGCGCTTTATCAGCGAGGCTATCTTGGCGGCAAGCGCCAGGTTGACACCGGCGGCGATGTCCTCCTTCGCCACCCCCTCCGCCACCCGCGTTATCGCCTCGGACTCGCCGAACACAGCACATCCGGTGCTGAATGCCACCGGGCTTTTCGACCTGAGCGAGAGAGCAGCGAACTCATCAAGGTTGATGCGCAACACATTGGCGATGACCTCGATGAAGCGGCCGCTGCCGGCGGCGCACTTCTCGCTGAGGAGAAAGTCAGTGACCATACCCTTTCCGTCCAGCTTTATCACCCTGGCGGACTGGGCGCCGATGTCTATCGCCGTCCTCACTTCCGGGAAAAGCCGGTTTATCCCCCGGGCGGTGCAGACGATGTCGCTCGTTTTATTCGTGGCATAGACGACGTTGCCGGCACCAACTCCGGTGGCGATCACCGTGAGCGACCGCGGTGCTTCCTTGAGCCCGGCGAGCAGTTCCTCCCTGATGGCATCTGCGGTTGCGCGGTGGTCTATGCCGGAGAGCCTGATGGCGGACGCAGCGATCTCCGAGCCCCTGAGCAGGACTCCCTTGCTGTATGCCGAGCCGACGTCTATGCCCAGGCACCATGCCATTTTAGCCCTCGCTATAGAAGGTGGCTTTCTCCAGCCGTCGTGCTTTTCTCTCCAGCGGCTTACCCTGTGCCAGCAGCCTCTCGGTGCGCTCCCTGGCGAGCAAAGCGGCGCCCAGGGCGCCGGTGAGCAGAGGCTCCTCAGGGACGAGGAGGTCGCAGCCCAGGGCTTCCCCCATCGCCTGCACCATGCCGGCGTTCTTGGCGACGCCGCCGGTGAGCACCACCGCTGGCTCCACCCCCAGCCTCCGTGCCAGCGCCACCACCCTCTCAGCAAGGGCGCGGTGCAGTCCGGCGATGATGTCCTCTATCCTTTCCCCCTGCGAAAGCCGCATCACCACCTCCTGCTGGGCGAAGATGGTGCACATGTTGCTGATCTCCACAGGTTTTCTGGCTTTCTGCGACAGCGCCGCCAGGTCATCCAGCCCGATGCCAAGGCTCTGTGCGGTGAGCTCCAGGAACCTGCCGGTGCCGGCGGCGCACTTATCGTTCATGGCGAAGTCCACCAGCCTCCCTTCCCTCACCTTAAGGCACTTGGCGTCCTGCCCGCCGATGTCCACCACCGTCCTGGCGTGCGGGAAGAAATGGTGGACGCCCCTGGCGTGGCAGGAGAGCTCGGTGATGTGTTCGTCGGCGAAGGGGACATTGAACCTGCCATAGCCGGTGGCGACGATGCGGGCGATTTCCTCCAGCCTCAGCCCGGCGCTTTTCAGCGCGTTTGCCATCACCTCGTTGGCAAGGTGGCGGTGCTCGGCGCCGGTGGGACCTTTGATGGCGGAGACGACATCGCCGCCGGCATTTATGATTACGGCTTTGGTCATGGTGGAGCCGATATCGATGCCGGCGAAGTAGAGGTGGTCCAGTGGACTTGCTTCAGCCAATTGTCTCCAGAAATGCCTCCACCCGCGTCCGCATCGGAGCTAGCGAGCCCTCGGTGTAATCGTACTCTATGTAGGTGGCGGGTATGCCCAGGCTGGCGAAGTAGTCCTTCACCGCCGGCACCTCGAAGGCAAAGGGGTCGCAGTACCTGACCAGCAGCAGGACGACGCCATCGATCTTCCAGTCTGTGATTATGCTCTCGAGATAGCCATAGCGTCCCTGCAGGTCCTGCCGGTAGTCCTTCTTTGTCGGCGTGGTGGTGTTCTGGATGAAAGTGCGGGCGCAGGTTATCTCCAGCAGATAATGGATGGCAAGTGCCGTCACTGCGTCCGTAGCCACAATTACCTTCCCGCGGTAGGGGCGATAGCCGGCGCAGTCCTCAAGAAAGACCACGTTGGCGTCCGCTTCCAGCACGGACATCACCGCGGTGTCATCGGTGGTGCTTCCCCAGAGGAGCAGACGAGCGCGCTTAGCCTGCGGCTTCTCCTTCCGTGCCTTTACTTCCTCGATGACCTCGTTGAGCAGCTGGTTGCCCTCGTCCATGGGCAGGCTCATCACCGCCTTGATTGTTTTGATGATTTCGCTGCCGGTGATGAGTGGTGGCGATGGCTTGGTGAGCTCGAAGAGCGACTGAACCAAAAGGCGCTGCTGGTTGTAAGCCTCGATGGCTTTATTGAGCCTGTCCGCTGACAGCTTTTTCCCACTGAAGGACTCTAGTGTGGTCACCAGACCATTGAGCTGGCTGGCGAAGTACTCCAGGGCTTCGGTGCGGGTGGTGCCGGGCATATCGATGAAATGGAAGTAGGGCAGTTTAGTATAGGACTGCCAGATGCGGGCGGTCTTCTCCTGCGGGTCGCTGGCGTGGATAGTGATGATGCCGTCGAGGAAGTCGTGTTTACCCTTGAGTGAACAGTCGAGGCAGGAGCGCATGATGGGGCAGAAAGACGCCGGCAACACCCTGTCCGCCTCGGTCACCGGCTCCCTCATCTCGCCGCAGATGCGGTAGGGGACGATGTCCAGTGCTGCCAGCAGCTCCAGCGGCACGTAGACGCAGGGATAGCCGATGACCTTTTTGCCCTTTGCCCGCAGTTCCTTCACCCTGCGGGTGCGGTCATGGTAGAGCTCCTCTGCTTTTGCCAGCCCTTTAGCTGCCATATCTATCACTCCTGCGGTTGCTGTGTTGTGGTTTTACCAGTCGAAGCCTGCCTCCCACCTCACCTTACGGTAGTGCTCCATGGCTTCCTCGAAGGGCTCCGCTCTGGCGAGGGCGTCCTGCGGGTTGAATAAACGCAAATCGACGATGTCCCCCTCGACGATGAGCGAGGGCACCTTGAGCCGTTCCATGAGTATATTCGCTAGGTGGGGGAGGTGGGTGGAGGCGCTGCGACAACTGATGAGCGGATGCAAAAGGGCGCCATCGCACTTCCACTCCGAGACATATTTCAGATAGATATAGACGTCGGCGCCGGCGACCACCTTCTTCTCCAGGGCGTCCCTGTAATTAGCCACCATTCGCTGCAGGCTGTACCTGGCGATGCGCTCTACGGGGTCGGAGACGTGGCTTAGGTCCACCGGTGGTGGTGGGTGGTAACCGAAGCTCTCGATGACGAAGTTCCAGCCCCTCTCCGCCAGCCTGTCGAATAGGTCAAGGCTGTGCCATGGCGGCAGCTCGGCGAACACCAGCCGGTACTTCTCCTCGGGTATGGCGCTGACGCCGTTCTTTACCCTTTCGGCGACCTCGTCGTATAGGTTCTTATAAAGCTGGAGGGACTCCTTCAAATCGCCGAGCAGGAAAAGTGCCGGCGGCATGGCGCTCCAGAAGTCGCGGCTGTGCATGGGACAGGGCTTTGCCTTGCGCAGCTCATTGACCTTGTGGGAGACATGGTTTATCTCCATCATCAGGTTGACTATCTCGTCCAGTCGGTCCCAGTCCATCTTCCTGCCCACCGCCCTCTCCACGAAGGCGACGAAATTGCGAAGGTGCTTCATGCCGAGCTTCACCATCTCCTCGTAGCAGTCGCCGAGCTGGAACTCCCTGATGCCAGGGAGTGGTGCCTCCAGTGTCCACACCGGCACGTCGAGGTAGCGCCCCAGCGCCTGGAACCATTTATACCTGGCGTCGCACACGGCGACAGAGGAAAGCAGAAACAGCGGCTTGGGCATGCCGCCCATGGGGGCTTCTGGCGGCGGTTTTCCGCCCAGCTCCACCAGCCTGGCAGCGTAGCCGAAGTTAGCCCGGCTGTAGCCGCAGAGGTGGGTGGGGAAGCCCTCGGCATCAGAGCGGTCGAGATATTCCTTGGCAACCCCGGCGGCGGCAAGGGCGGCACCGTAGTTCTCCGGGTAGACCACCTCGATGTCCATGGCTTTGAGGACGGGGTCGCCGTAGCAGAAATTGAGCATCGCCCAGACTGTGGGCTTGCCCGCTTTTATCGCCTCCAGGCTGCGCATATAGGACTCGTCCACCTTAGCCCGCAGCGGGTACATGGCTTTGACGCGGTTGATCACCCTCTTCTTCTCGCCAGTGGTCATGGTTCGCCCCCTTGTCCGCGTATTATAGCAGGGTGGTGGGGATAAGGCTAGCTGTGGATGATGACGGCGTATCGCGCTATCTGCGGCGAAATGGGCTGCTGAGATCTGGCTTGTGGAGGCGGATGGTCTTGAGGCTAGGGATGCCGCGGCGGTTGCGGTACATGAGGAAGAGGACGATAGCCAGGGCGTAAAAGGTGAGCCACAGCGAGCCGTAAAGTAGCCAGATGAACAAAGGGAGGAATGGTGAGGAGAGGAAGATGGAGATGGCGAGGTGACGGACGAGGAGCAGGGCGATGGCAAGCAAAAGCAAGTTGCAGCCGATGGCTTTGGGGGCGAGGACGAGGAAGATGCCGATGATGGTGGCGACCCCCTGCCCGCCCTTGAACTTGAGGTACACGGGGTACATGTGCCCCACCCAGGCGGCGGCGCCCGCAGCCAGCACCCAGGGAAGGGGGAGGCTAAACGCTTCAGCGATGAGGACGGCGGCGGAGCCCTTGGCGGTATCACCGATGGCGGTTATGGCTCCACCCCAGATGCCCACCTGGCGGAAGACGGCGCCGGCGCCGACGTTGCCGGTGTCTATTTTGCGGATGTCTGCCCCTTTAGCCAGCCTGGTAACGATGTAGGCGAAGGGTATGGAGCCGAGGAGGTAGCCGATGGCTACCGCTGCTAGACCGATGGCGACTTGCGCAGACATGGTCTAAAGTATGCGCCTGAGCCTGGGGTTGGGGGTGATGCCGGGTATCCTGCCGCGCTTTGCGATGGGCTTGCCCTCGACGGCGTGGAGGTCGGCGGTGAAGTCTATGGGTCTGGCATCGCTGATGTAGCTGCCCACGCCGAAGTAGTCCACCGGCGCGCCGGACTCGATGAAGTACTTGATGCGCTCGGGACTTAGCCCTCCGCTGACGAAAATTTTGACGTTCTTGAAGCCGGCGAGGTCGAGCCGCGCCCTGGTCTCCTTGACCAAATCAGCGGTGACGCCGCCACGCTCACCCGGTGTATCGAGGCGGACGCCCTGGAGCTTGCCCTGCATGGCTTGAGCCACTATCACTGCCTCTTCGGGCTCGTCCTTGAAGGTGTCCACCAGGGCGATGCGGGGTACCTCCGGCGGCATATGTCTGTCGAAAGCCAGGGTGGCTCTTGCGGCATCGCCCATGACGATTATCAGAGCGTGGGGCATAGTACCGGAGGGCTGGATTCCGGCGAGCCTGGCGCCGAGGATGCTGGAGCAGCCGGCGCAGCCGCCGACTATAGCGGAGTAGTCCATGATGCCCGCTACCAGTGGATGGACATGGCGGGCGCCGAAGCTGATTACGGGGATACCCTGGGCGGCGTCCACGCACTCTTTAGCCGCCGTCGCCCAGCCGCTGCAGTGGGAAAGGATGCCGAGGTAGACGGTCTCGTAGATGCCATAGCTCTGGTAGGGGGCGGTGATGCGCAGCACCACCTCCTTCCTCTCGAAGGGCTCGCCATCGGCGAGAGCCCAGACCTCGCGGTTGTCCTCGGGGAGTATCTTCTCCAAAAGTGCCTTCACCTCCTCCATGCCGCAGAGGATGCCGGCGCGGCTGGGGAAGACCTCCATGGTGGCTACAGGGTCCAAGCCCTCCTTCTTCAGTATCTCCACAGTGCGGACGAAGTAGACGTCCGAGGTATCACCGGTGATGATGTAGTCGAGGATCTCGAACTTAGGCTTGGGGGTGACCTGTGGCACCGCCCTGGTGAGCCCGGCGCCGAGCACGCGCTGGATGTAGTCCAGGGCGAAGTTATGAGCTTTATCATCGAAGTCGCCGACGCAGTCCACCGGTACCTCCACCTGGTAGCCGCGAAGCCTGGCTTCGGAGACGCCGTGGAGGACGCAGATATGGGTGCAGACGCCGCAGATGACTACTGCCTCGGGCTTGAGCGCTGCCAGCTCCTTCTCCAGTGCCGTGCCGTAGAACGGGCTATAGGTCTTTTTTGGTATCTTTTTGCCGGGGTATTTGGCAAGTTCGGGGATGATTTCACTTTCGGGCGTGCCCTCTATGCAGTGGGGCGGAAACATGGCGAACTCGGGGTCGTCCTTATCGTGGCTATCGCAGACAAAGAATATTTTCGAGCTCTTAGCCAGCTCGTCCTCGAGGAGCCTCTGCATGTTGGGGATGATGCGGCGTGCCCGGGGACCGCAATAGAGTGGGTAGCCCTCCTCCATAAAGCCTCTGAGCATGTCCACCACTACCACTGCTCTTGCCATCTTTTGCCTCCTTTTCTTAATGGGCAGCGATCAGAACCGTTTTGAGCTCGTGGGCTACCTCAAAGGGGTCGCTGGAGATGATGCTGGCGGCGAAGAGTTCCATGGTGCCGAAGTCTGAGGAGCCGTCCCAGGGGTAGCCGCGGTCAACCATCCTGGCGATGACGGGGAAGCCCTCCCAGTTTTCCAGCGTGGGGCTTAGGGGTGGGGTGGCGATGCCCACATTGAAGGCGGTGACGTGCATGCGGTCACGGAAGCAGGCGAGTACCTCGTAGACCTGCTCGCGGAAGGCGTCGTCGCTGAAGCTGGAGGCGAGAATGATGGTCTCCTTCTCCTTTATCGGCGTGAGGTAGACGAATGTCCTGATTCTGTCCTTTTCCATGCCCAGCCCCAGTTCGCGGTGCACCTGAAAAAGGTCGTCGAAGTAATTGGAGCCGTACCTTTCGCGGTAGCCCAGGGCTGCCCGGCGCAGCGCCTCTATTTTGGCGTAATGGCTGCCCCTGCCCAGCACCACTTGGGCGTGCCCGTGGGCGAGGCTGGCGCCGGCTTTCTTCAGCGAGTTCCACACAAAGAAGAAATACTTCGCCGAGGGGTCGTATTCGTGCGCCCTCTGCGCCCAGCGCCAGGCGGTGTCCAGGTAGTCCACCACCTTCTCTTTGGTGAAGGCGAGGGGGTTGTAGTCCTTGAAAATTATCAGCCCATGGAACTCGTCGTATTTGGCGATGTTACTGGCAGTGATGCAGTATTTGCCCTCTATCCTGCCGAAGGGGTCTTCGGGGGTATCGGTGAGGGGGCTTGCCAGGGGATCGTCCTTAGCCCTATCGAGGATGGTTGCCTCTACCTTCAGTCTATCCTCAAACTGGCGGGGGCGGAGGGCGCGGAGGGGGTTAAAGATAGCACCCTCGAAGGTGACGAGGTTGGTGATTTTGATGACGCGCTGCTGACAGACTGCCTCCACCGAGCCGAACTGCCTCTCTATCCAGGGGGACATGGCCTCGGTGGGCTGGCAGACGCCTGAGGTGAAGGTGATGGAGAAGATGCGATGGAGAAGGGCTTTCGTCCCCTCAGGAAGCGCCTCGGACAGTTTGTCAAGTTCAGCGATACCGGGGTTCCGGTGGCTCACGGTTTACCTCCAGCAGGTGGGCGTACTCATCGAGCAGGCTGGCAGCCCTGTTTTTGTTGCCTTCTTCCAGCGCCGCCAGCGTGCGCTGCAGCAAATCGACCTCGCAGGCGAGGCAGGAGGTGAGACTGGTTAGTGGGCCACAGCAGGTCGCCAGCCCGTCAGAGCGCCATAGGAGCACGTCCTTTATCTCCAGCATCTTCTTTACGTCTTTGATGACCTCAGCCAGCTTGCCCGGCTCGTCTAGCTTGCGGCGGGTGGCGAGGATGCTTTCCCTGTTAACGATGAACACCTCCGGTGCTGGCAGCCCCTGACAACCGCTGCCTGAGTTCGGGATAACCTTTCTAGCTCCTGTCTTCCTGGTCATACCTTACCCTTAATGTCTGAAATGTCTTATGCCGGTGAACACCATCGCCATATTGTACTTATCGGCGGTGGCGATTACCTCCTGATCCCGCACCGAGCCACCGGTCTGGATGACGGCGGTGACGCCGCCCTGTGCTGCCACCTCGACGGTATCGGGGAAGGGTATCATGGCGTCCGAGGCGAGCACGCTCCCCCTAGCCTGCTCGCCAGCACGTTTCAGCGAAAGTTCCACGCTGGTCACCCGGTTGGGCTGTCCTGCGCCCATGCCGAGGAGAGTACTGTCCTTGGCGAGCACGATAGCGTTGGACTTAATGTGCTTCACCGCCTTCCAGGCGAAGAGCATATCGCGCATCTCGGCTTCGGTGGGCGGGCGCTTGGAGACGACGCGGGGCTTGAACTCCTCCTCGGTATAGTAATCAGCCTCCTGGACGAGAAAGCCGCCGTTCACCTGACGGAAGTCGAGCCGGCGCACCCTGTTGTTTGCAGGCTGCAGCGGCAGCAGCACCAGACGGAGGCTCTTTTTCTTCTGGAAGAGTTCCAGCGCCCCGTGGCTGTATTCCGGGGCGATGATGCAGTCGTAGTGGGTCTTGTCTATCTCGGCAGCCAGTCTATCGTCTATAGGGTGGTTGCAGGCGACGATGCCGCCGAAGGCGGAGACGGGGTCACCAGCCAGTGCTCTTTTGTAAGCCTCGACGATGTCCGGGTTGGTGCACAGCCCACAAGGGTTGTTGTGCTTCACGATAGCCACGGTAGGACCATCGAAGTCACAGGCGGCGTTCCAGGCAGCCTCTAAATCGAGAATGTTATTGAAGGAGAGTTCGGGACCGCTGAGCAGTTTCGCTGCGGTCATCCCTGACGACCTTAGTTTAACGCTCTGAAGGGCATAGAAGGCGGCTTTCTGGTGCGGGTTCTCGCCATAGCGCAGGTCATAGAGCTTCCTCATGCCGATGGTAAATTCCTGCGGGAAGAGGTTATTTTCGCCTCTTAGGTATTCGGCGATGGCGGTGTCGTACAGGGCGACGTGCTGGAAAGCCTTCTGAGCAAGTCTCTTTCTCTCCTCAAGAGAGAGGTCTCCCCGACTCAATTGTTCTATCACCGTATTGTAGTCCTGTGGGTCGACCACCACGATTACTGAGGGAAAGTTTTTGGCGGCGGCGCGGATCATAGTGGGGCCGCCGATGTCTATATTTTCCAGCGCTTCCTCCAGAGAGACATGTGGCCTGGTCACCGTCTGGACGAAGGGGTAGAGGTTGACCACCACCATGTCTATGGGGCGGATGTTGAGCTGGGCAAGCTCGCCCATGTGACGGGGGAGGTCGCGACGGGCAAGGATGCCCCCGTGGACAACGGGGTGGAGTGTCTTCACCCTGCCATCGAGTATCTCGGGGAAGCCGGTGAGCTCGGAGATGCTGTGGACCTTCAGTCCGCTGTCCTCCAGCGATTTCTTGGTGCCGCCGGTGCTGTAGATCTCCACGCCGAGCTCAGTGAGCTGGCGGGCGAAGCTGATGAGTCCCGTCTTGTCGGAGACGCTGAGTATGGCACGCATATTTGGGGATACCTCCTTCAGGAAAAAATTATACGTTTGCGCCCCTTTGCGGGGATAACTTTACCAATTTTCCTGGAATGTGGCAAGCGGTTAAGCAGCTCTGGAGCTTGCTCGGGCGAGCAGATGACAGCCATGCCGATGCCCATGTTGAACACACGGTACATCTCGGCATCGGAGACATTGCCCAGCTCCTGCACCAGCCTGAATATCGGCGGCACCTGCCAGGAGCCTTTGTCTATCTGGGCAGCCAGACCGCGCGGCAGCACCCTGGGTATATTGCCCTCGAAGCCACCGCCGGTGATGTGGGCAAGCCCCTTGATGAGGTGCAACACCGGCTTCAGTTCGTGATAGTAGCAGCGGTGGGGCTCGAGGAGCTCCTCACCCAGCGTCCGCCCCAGCTCAGGGTAGTGCCTGTGGAGGGGTGTGGGGTCATCGGCGATGTTGAAGGTCTTGCGCACCAGCGAGTAGCCGTTGGTATGCAAGCCGCTGGAGGGGATGCCGAGGACGAGGTCGCCGGCGGCGATGGAGTTACCGTAGATGATTCTGTCCTTCTCAACGGCGCCGACGATGAAGCCCACCAAATCATAGTCCTCCCCCTGATAAACGCCGGGCATCTCGGCGGTCTCACCGCCGATGAGGGCACAGCCCACCGCCTTGCAGGCATGGGCAAGCCCGCTGACGATGTTGGCTACTTTTTCCGGCATCAGCCTTCCCATGGCGATATAGTCAAGGAAGAACAGCGGACTGGCGCCACAGGTGAGGATATCGTTGACGCAATGGTTCACCAGATCGATGCCTACGGTATCGTGTTTATTGAGCAGGGAGGCGATCTTCAGTTTGGTGCCGACGCCGTCGGTGCTGGTGACGAGGACGGGCTGCTGGTATCCTTCAAGCTGGTAGAGTCCCCCGAAGAAGCCGATGTCTGTGAGCACGCCGGGTGTAAAGGTGAGGTGGGCAAGGCGCTTGATGAACCTCTTCGCCCTGTCTGCAGAGGGGATGTCAACGCCGGCAGCGCGGTAGGCGTTACTCCGTTCCGACCTCACTCAGCCTTCCTGAGGGCAAGACTTCGAGGGCGAGCTTGTCCATTTCAAGCTGGACCGGGACTGGGTAATCACCGGTGAAGCAGGCGAGACAGAAGATGTTTCTGGGCAAGCCGACGGCTTCTATCAGCCCCTCGATGCTGATATAGCCCAAGGAGTCGGCGCCGATGGCGTCCCTGATCTCTGGTATGGTCTTGTGGGCGGCGATGAGTTCCCACTTGGTTGCCATGTCCACGCCGAAGAAGCAGGGGTAACGGATAGGGGGTGCGCAGATGCGCAGGTGGACCTCTTTGGCACCAGCCCTTCTTAGCAAGTTGACCACCCTAGGGGTGGTGGTGCCACGGACGATGGAATCGTCCACCACCACCAGCCTCTTCCCGGCGATAATGTCGGAGAGTGGGTTGAACTTCAGCTTCACGCCCAGGTCACGGAGGCGCTGGTCGGGCTCGATGAAGGTGCGCCCCACATAGCGGTTTTTGATTAGCCCCTCGGCATAGGGGATGTTCGAGGCAAGGGCATAGCCGATGCCAGCGGCGGTGGCGGAATCGGGCACACCCATGACCAGGTCAGCCTCCACAGGGTGCTCCCTCGCCAGGATGGCGCCCATCGTCTGGCGTGCCGGGTAGAGCAGCCTGCCCTCGATGACGCTATCGGGGCGGGCGAAGTAGATATATTCAAAGATGCACAGCGCCCGCTTTACGTTGTGCCAGTCCTCTTTAAAGCTCTTTAAGCCGTTTTTGTCTATGACAACTATCTCTCCGGGCTCGACCTCTCTGAGGAAGTGGGCACCGATGTGGTCCAGGGCGCAGGTCTCCGAGGCTATAACCCAGCCGCCGTCTATTTTTCCCAGGCACAGGGGGCGGACGCCCATAGGGTCGCGCACGGCGATTATCTTGTCCTTGGTCATCATCACCAGGGAGTAAGCCCCCTGAAGGCGGCGCATGGCGTACTTTATCTTCTCTATCGGTGACCGCTGTGTGGCGGAAAGGATGAGATAGCCGATGACCTCGGAGTCGGTAGAGGTGCTGAAGCTGTGTCCCTGCTGTTCCAGCTCATCACGGAGGAACTTGGCATTCACGATGTTGCCGTTGTGTGCCAGGGCGAGGATGGCGGAGCCGGACTCGACGATTATGGGCTGGGCATTGGTGGCGCGGCTGGAGCCAGTGGTGGAGTAACGGGTATGGCCTATGGCGATATGTCCTGTAAGGTGGGCTAGTTCCTCCTCGGTGAACACCTGTGAGACCAGTCCCATGGAGGTGTGGATGTAGACAGCCGTACCGTCGGCGGTGGCGATGCCGGCGCTTTCCTGCCCGCGGTGCTGGAGGGCATAGAGACCGAAGAAGGTGATTCGGGCGACATCTATTCCCGGGGCGTAGACGCCAAAGATCCCGCAGCTTTCATGCATCGGTATGCTTCAAGCAGCCACATTATAAGCCTTTTGTGTATTGGGGGTCAATGTAGGTTGGGGAGCCACTAGTGCTTTCTTCCTAAGCTCCAACTAGTGCCTCTGTGCCTGAACTTCGGTACAATCGTAGCCTAGACTCAAGAAGCTATAAAGATGGTCAATTTGCCGAAAAGCGCAGGGATAATACTGCGGGTCTCTTTGTTGCAGCTTGTGAGCTCCGTGTGGGTTGGTGCTGGTGACGGGTGGGAATCCGGACAGCAAGCGGTGTGGAGGTCTAGGTTATTAACGATGTCTATGTCGATAAGCAGTGGGCACTGGGCAGGATTCAGAACCTGTCGGGTGGTGGTGATGAGGATATGCTTGTTGCCGTGCTAGACATCGGCATGGATGAGCACCATGAAGACCTTAAAGGGAAGGTGGTTGCCAGCGTTAACTCTTCTTACAATCCCACAGTTCTCGACCGTGCCAGTTACGGTACGCATGTTGCCGGGATCATTGCGGCTACTGCCAACAACGGGGTGGGAATAGCGGGGGCAGCGCCCAGTGCACGGCTGCTGAATGTGAAGGTGGCTGGATGATACTGGGATGGTGTGGGCTTCGGCGGTGGCTAAAGGAATTGTGTGGGCGGTGGACAATGGTGCTAGGGTGATAGACCTGAGTCTTACCATACCAGCAACCTCTACATCATTGAGAGAAGCTATACGCTGTGCCCGGGAGCATGATGTCGTTCTTGTGGCGACGGGGAACTCTATAACATCCTCGTACGTATATCCTGCCTGTTATCCAGAGGTTATTTCTGCGGGCGCTCTCTGTCCAGATGGTACCTTGTGGGAAGGGTCTAAGCGGGGAGATTGGGTGGCTGTCTACGCTCCCGGTGCCGAAATATTGCCCACGCTGCCCGGCAACGGTTATGGGTGGTGAAAATGGGACATCCGTGGCAGCGGCGTATGTCTCAGCAGTTGCTGCGCTAGCGTTTAATACGATCACAGACGCCGACGGGGGTGGTCGGTACAGTGGCGAGGTTACTGAGTTGGTCAGGGCGATATCTGGGCAGCGGCAGCCATGGGGTGGTGGCAGTCTCAAATATAAGAAGCTACCCCGTGTCCGGGGTAGCTTCTTGGTTGCCAGGAGCCTGTCTTCAGGAACAGGCTGGTTAGTTATCTAACCAGGACGGCAACGCGGTCAAAGTTGTTGGTGATAATCTTTGTAGCGATAGTGTTTGCCATCAGCGTGTCAGCAGCAACGTAACCGGCTGTCTCCATCGTTTCCCAGAGTCCGCTGCGGTCATTGTAGAACGCCCACGTGACCGTAGCGCCAGCGGGTACATTTGCCGGGTTGTAGTTGACTACCAAAGTGGCTGCGCCCTGAGAGAAATTGAGACCGGGGGGTGAGAACTGATAAGCCACCACCTTTTTGCTATTTGGTGACACCGGCGGGGCGACAATCAGCAGCTCGCCGACCACATCGTAGTCGGTGTTGAGATATGCTGGTGTCCCGTCAGCATTCCGCACTATCGTTTCGGTGGGTATTTCCAGTGTAAGGCTGCCATCGGGACTAGTATGCCTCACATTTTCCAGAAGCGCGCCTTCGGCAGTTACTGGATACGCTGCATGATGACCGAGCAGGTCAATAGTCAGGACGGGCTGTTCTACCGTTGTGGCAAATCCACCGCGAAGGGAGGCTTCATCGCCACCATTGCCGTAATCGCCACCATTGCCGTCGTCACCACCATTGCCGTCGTCACCACCATTGCCGTTGTTGCCGATGACGTGTACTGTAGGCTGGCTAGCGCCCGCGGCTAGGCTGTCTGGGTCACCGATAATGACATTATCATGATTCTTACCCGTGCCGTGGTCGGCGGTATATGCTGTGGTGGTGAATTCGTAAGTATTGCAGACCTCGCCCGATGCTGTGGCAGTGAACGCTATCTGCCCTTGCTGCTCATTGCCGGGTGAGGAGCCCAGCGTTTGTCCCCATATCGGGGCTATTGCCGTGATGAGCTGGCCAAAAACTGTCACGACCCAGTTTGCGAATCCACCTTGGGTATTGGCGATAGCAGAATCTATGGTGAAGTTATCGGGAACCGCTACCGCGACTTTTCCTATGTTAGGATCGCCGGAACCGCTGTACACATTGGTTACCGTTATGGTGAACTCGGTGGGCACGCCGACAACTGCCTCAGTAGGGTCTATTTCCGCGGTGTAGCAGTCTGCTGCATCTGCGCCGGCATCGCTGGTTTCAGCATTGCCATCGCTGCCGTTGGCATTGCTGTCGCTTGTGCAGGCATTTGCGCTATCCGTGGCATCAGCATCGGCAGTATCTGTCGAATTATTAGTTTCATTATCGCCGGCGCTGTTTGAGTCTGCTGGAGTGACACTGCCGGTATCGGCATCGCCAGTTTCAGTGCTACTGGCATCGGCACCGCTGGTGTCTGTGGTATTGCCGCCTCCGGTATCTGCGGTGCCGGCGTCGGTGGTGGTGACATTTGTGTTACCGCTGTCGCCACCGTCATCGTCTGCATAGGCTACAGAACCGACCAGCACTGGACCAAGAAATAGGGCTGCGATAGCCAGTGCGGCCACGACCTTAAATAAAGACAACCTTTTGTTTTTCGCTTTTTCCATATTACCCCTTTGCTGTTTTTTTGTTTGCTATGAGCTTTCTCCGTCTTTCCGTTTCTAGCGGGCCTGCAGTCCAAAAATTTTTCTTTGTTCAGAACACATTCACCCCCTTACAAAAAACTAAACCGACCCTGAGTGGGTCGGTTTTGCTATTTACTCCGTGCCAGCCAAGCAGCCAAATTGCGGCTGGCACATCTATGTATCCCGCTCTCTATCTCGCTAGCAGTTTCTCTTTGCTACCTCTGACTCACCTCCTTACAAAAAACTAAACCGACCCCGGCTTGGGTCGGTTTCACTATTAGCTAGGTAACAGCTAAGTGACCATCTTATCGCTGCTACTTCATAGCTTCCCTCACTCAGTACACAACTATATGATGTGCCTTTATTCAAATAGTATCATATTGTGCTGGGCGCTGTCAAACGACCGGAGGGCAGACTGGTTCTTGCGAGTTCTGGCAGGGTTTTTGCCAGTGGAAAGGCTGTCTGCCAGTGGGCTGTGGGAAGCTGATCCATGCCCTTGCACGGGTCTGTCGAACCGGAACCCCGCCTATACCGCGTGCCCGCCCGTGACCCGCGTCTTTGCCGGGGTAGCAACCCGATGCCCTGAAGCAGGGACTACTGGACGCGCTTTCCACTGAATGGCGCCGAGCCGAACTGCCCGAGCTGGATCGTGCCGGAGATGTTATCGCCCTCGACTTTTCCGGAATAGTCCAGTTTCATCTGGCCCATTGGTCCGCTGACATTGACCGACCAGGAAACGTTATTGCCGTCCACCTTTCCATTGTCGAAATTCACTGTGCCCATTTCGCTGGACACGGTGCCGCTCAGGACTGTGCCACTGGATTTGAGCGTGAGTTTAGTGGTTCGCTTGCCCATCGGGGTTGAAACTTCAACCTCATAAACACCGTCTACAGCCATGGCTGACACCTCCTTACCGTTTTGGTGACTCCTGCGCTGGGGTGTGATGACGTAATGGTACTATTTTGCACGGTACAGGTCAATGGGGCGATGGCTGCGGGTCGAATGGTGCTGCCTACTCCTCTCCGCCCGGGTTGGAAATGGCAGATTGTTGAGGAAGTTGATGAATCATAGCCTCTACCCTTTTCAATACCCACGTTGCTCGTGTCAAGGCGTTCTAGTTGCGGAAGGATTTTGGCGGTTGTGGTATAATCTGGCGCTAAATGGGGAGGACGGTCGAATGAGAAAGAGGAAGGCGCTGGTGATGGCATTGCTGGCTATCGTCGCCAGTCTCGTTTTGTTGGCCTGTGGCTGTGAGCCGGAGATGGGAAGCGGGGTTGTGACCCAGCCTGTTGAGGCCGGCGTAGGGGTGCAAGAGTCAGGTACGACGGCGCCTGCTCATGGCTTTTCCGGCATGCTTGTCCACGGCGGTCTGAGACGGAGCTACATCGTGCACGTGGGTGTTTCCTGCGAACGCGATGTGCCAGCGCCGCTGGTGATCGTGCTCCACGGGGGTGGTGGCAATGGAGAGGGTATGGTGAAGCTCACCAATTTTAATGCCGTGGCTGACAGGGAGGGCTTCATCGTTGTCTACCCAGACGGAATCGATCGGCACTGGAACGATGGTAGAGGTGTGGAGTGGTACCGTGCCCATACTCAAGATGTTGACGACGTCGGCTTTATCTCAGCCCTGATAGATGAGCTTTCCAGAAAGCTGAATATAGATGTCAGGAGGGTATATGCCACCGGCATATCGAACGGTGGCATGATGTCTTACCGGCTGGGCTGCGAGCTTTCGGATAAGATAGCTGCCATTGCAGCGGTGACCGCCAGCTTGGCGGTGAACAAGGTGAGGGAGTGGTCGCCATCGCGTCCCATGCCGGTAATGATAATCGCCGGCACCGCCGACCCGCTGGTGCCCTGGGAGGGTGGCGATATCCGTTTTAGAGGGCGTACTTACGGAACAGTGGTCTCCGTGCCCGATACAGTGAGGTTCTGGGTGGAGAAGAACGGTTGCGCAGCAAGACCGGTGGTGAGACGGCTACCCGATTCAGCCCCCGATGATGGTACCACTGTGCGTAGGGAGGCATATTCCGGGTGCCGGGGTGGTGCTGAGGTGGTGCTGTATATGGTGGAGGGCGGTGGTCACACCTGGCCCGGCGGGCTGCAGTACCTGCCGGAAAGGATAATCGGCAAGACCTCCAGGGAGTTCGATGCCAGCGAGGTCATCTGGCAGTTCTTTAAGATGCACTCGCTGCCATAAGAGAGACACATGATACCGAAGGAGTATGACATTAGTGATATGGTGGCGCTCATCACCGGCGCCGGAAGGGGCATCGGCAGGGGGATCGCCGAGGTGCTGGCGGAGGCCGGTGCGGACATCGGTCTGAATGCGCTTACTGACCGCTATGTGGTGAGGGCGGCGGAGGAGATATCCGCCGTCACCGGCAGGCGGGTGCTGCCCATACTGGCAGATGTCACCACCACAGAGGGGGCACAGTATGTGGTGGACAGGGTGCTTAAAGAGTTCGGTCGCCTGGACATACTGGTGAACTGCCTTGGTGACGCCATCAGGCACCCGCTGGTGAAGCTTCCGGACAGAGATGGTGAGACGGTCAGCGATGAAGAGCTGAAGCGCATAATTGACGTCAACATGACCGCCACCATACTGTGCACCCGTGCTGCCGGAGAATATTTCCTCAAGCAGCGGCGGGGGAAGATAATCAACATCTCCTCGGTGACAGCGCTCAGGGGTGGTGGCGACCTGGTGATATACACGCTGGCGAAGGCGGCGGTCATCGGCTTTACCCGTGCCCAGGCGCTGGAGTGGGCGCCTTACAATGTCCAGATAAACAGCATCGCGCCAGGGCTTTTCCCTGATGTGCGCACCTACGGTGAAAGAGCCAGGCTGCCCGAGGCGGTGCTCAAACGGATACCCCTGGGGAGGGCGGGGCTGGTGAGGGAGGTGGGGCTGCTGGCGCTGTACCTGGCTTCGCCGGCATCCGAATACATGACCGGGCAGACGATATGCCTCGATGGCGGTATGAGCCTGTAATTTTTAGTAAAGACCTATTGACAACAGTTCTAAACGGGCGGATAATATGATGTAAGGGCTAGCCCGCAAATTTTAAAGAAAGGAGGGTGTAAAGTATGGCAGCAAAGGAGAAGATTTTACCCCTGATCGGCTTCTGGGCGTTCATTATCGGCTTGGTGATCGCTCTGATAGCCGGTATCGTGGCACCGGCGAATAGCATTGTAATCATCGTCCTTATCATCCTCGGCCTCATCATCGGCTTCCTCAACATAACGGCGAAGGAGATGATGCTCTTCCTGGTAGCCGTTATCGCCCTGGTGTCGGTGGGCAATGTGTTCGCGCCGCTCACCGCAGCCAACATCGGCAAGTACCTGGGCAACATGCTGGGCTATGTTGCCACGCTGATGGCGCCGGCGGCGATAGTCTGCGCCATCAAGGCGCTGTGGGTATTGGGCAAGCCCGGAGATTAATCACAGTGCAGTTGAGTTAAATTTTTGAGGTGCACTTTTGTGCACGAAAGGTTGTTGAGATGCCGGCTAAGTTTGAGTTGTATAAAGATGCAAAGGGCGAGATCCGCTGGAGGCTCGTTGCGCCCAACGGCGAGACCATTGCTACCTCTGGAGAGGGCTACAAGTCCAAGGACAGCGCCAAGAAGGGCATAGAGTCTGTCAAGAAGAACGCGCCAACAGCGGCGGTGGAGGATAAGACCGGCTAGTTCTGAAGAATTTGGCAGGGTGTTAGGTAAAAGGCAATATTGACTTGCCGGCACAGCCGGACGGGCAGGAGAGGGTAAACTTTACCGGTGGGGTGGGGCAGTTTGCCGAGGGGGTAGTCAGGTGCACGGGGCGGGAGTTGTGCGTTCGACATACCCCCTCGGCGCTTATATTGGGCCTATTTCGTCGCGGGGTTGAGGACTCTGCCCAGGAATATTATGCTTCCGGTGGGGATGTCGCGGATGAGGAAGATGAAGGGCCTGTCCACCTTCATTTCCACCGGCGGTTGAGGTACTGAGGTCAAGCCGATTATCACTGCGGTGGCGGCTGCTGCCTCGGTGCCGGCTTCATCAACGGCGACAAATGCCTTGTGCAGCGCATCCTGAATGAACAGGTCTCGCCTGCCATCCATGCCGGAGAAGTCGGCTGCACCCGGGACGAAAGCCACACCCATACCGAGGTCGGTAAGAGCTTCCCTGAGACTGAAACTGGACTCGTATGTGAATCTGGGCATGGTCAGTGCCACCTCGCGGTGGGCCATCTGCCCGGTGATGCTCTGAACCCGCTCAGCATCAAGCTTTTCTTCGAACGCTTTGAACTGTCCATTTCTCGGAAGCAGGATGACCATGGAGAGTTCCTGACCATCGTACGGCAGCTCCACCGCCTTGTAATCGGTGCCCTCTGTATAGTTAAAAGACCTGGTCTGGCGCATCATGGGCACGGTGATGTCCTTGCCGTCAAGGAGGTGGAAGGGGGCATCCGAGGTGGCGTTTTTATCAAAGGGGTGCTGCCAGGCGGCGTTGAAGTAGATGGCGTTGGTGAGCACCAAGCGTGTCAATTGGTTCAGCGCGCCCGGCGGGATGAGGTCCTTGATCCTGCGCTCGGTCTGGTCGCTTACCCAGTCATTGATGGTGAGCCGTGCCTGCTCAGTCTGGCTCGCGAAGTCCACCAACCTCAAGCCGGCGCCGTAGTTCTGTGCCAGCGTGTCTAGAAATGCCGGCAGGAAGTCGAAACCCTTCTGTCCCCAGAGGGCATTGACTACGTTAAGCCTGAAGCCTTTGCCGTCCTTGCCCTTCGCCCCCTGACCGCGCTGCTTGAGCTGTAGGTCGAGGTTATTGAATGCTGGGTGCAGCCTTTCCTGCGGCAGGGTGAAATTGAGCGCTTTAGCCATGGATTTTTCAGTATCGCCTCGGGCGCCGGCATAGGTCATTGCCAGCGCCTCGGAGATGCTGTGCGGAGAGAAGAAAAGGTTATCGTCCTTTTGTGCCAGCCTATGGTAAAGGTTGAAGGCAAAGGCGTTGTTGCCTCCGACCAGGGTTTCCACATCGCCCTTGCCCACAGCGGGCGAGGTATCTCTGGGCTTGTCTGACATTGCCACGTCAGCCGACACCGGTTGTCCGGCGCAGGCTGGCAGGGTGAGCAGGACCGCTGCCACCACCAGTAGGACTATTTTCCTCATCTGACACCTCCAGTTCTTACATAACATGATAACGGACTTGCCGTCGTTTAGTTTAGCGGCTATTGACGCTGCGGCGAGAATACAGAGCTAAGCAGGCAAGATCCGGTGTAGTGGTTCAACTAGGGAAGCCGCCTTATACTGGTCGCCTCGATATAGGGCTGTCCTGCTGGGGTGAGGCGGATACTCCCTTTCACCTCAAGCAGGGTGTTGACGCTCTGCAATGAGCTCGGGGAGAGGCCCTCGGGTACTCTGGCTGGAGATGCGGCGCTGATATAAATGGCACCGGTGGTGTCAGTGATGACCCAGTCGGAGCGGGTGACCGGCGGCGGTGTACCAGCTTCATGGAGCAGGTCCCAGCCGCGGTAATAACCGACTACGGTCACCTCTTGTCCCTCGAAATCGGACGGCTTGGCCAGAATTGAGCCGACAATGGTGGTGAGGAGCACCGCTCTGGTGACGGTGAGGTGCAGGCGGTATCTCTCCGGGGCTATATTTTTACCGACTTCGGGGTAGGGGGTCGTGTGAAAGTTGAGCACATATCCCTGTGGGATTTCGGTCGAGCTTTTATCGGTGAGCCCGCGCTCGGTGAGCGTCATCTGTGTGGTGGTTCCTGCTGAAGTGAGCTCGATTTCACATTTAGCTTCGCCTGCCCAGACGCACTGGGCACCCTTAGGGCAGCGGCTATCGCTACTGACCCCGAGGAACTTGATGGTTAGGTCTGCGTCCCTAAAGGACACCTGTGCTCCCGGTGACAGTATTGTCTCTTCGCCCAAACTCGCTTGGGCGTTACCCCTGCCGCAGCCAGCCATGACGGACACGGCAAGGAGCAGAACAAGCCCTATGTATTTTCTCATCTTAAAAATTGTGCCTAGCTTACCAGTGTTGAGGTGCAGTGAGGACAGCGGCTTGCTTTTGCCGGGATTTCGGTGTAGCAGAAGGGGCATTCCTTGGTTGGAGGGGCTGCTGGCTCCGCGGCTTTCCTCCGCGCCTGCAATGCTGCCAGCGGTCTGACCATGAAGAAGAAGACCACCGCGGCTACTATCAGGAAGTTGATGATGGTGTTGATGAATAGCCCGTAGTTAATGGTTACGGCGCCCGCCGTCTGGGCGGCGGCGAGAGAGGTATAGGGGCCTGGGGGTGTGCCCTGCTTTATTACGGCTGCCAGGTTGGAGAAGTCGATTTCGCCCAGGAGCAAGCCGATCGGTGGCATGATGACATCCTTGACCATAGAGTTGACGATGGAGCCGAACGCCATGCCGATGATGATTCCCACCGCCATATCGACCACATTGCCCCGCATTATGAATGCCTGAAAGTCCTTTATCAGGTTCTTCATTGTTCCCCCTCCTTACCCTGTTTGCTTGATTATATGACGTTTGCTAACCGTAAGCAATCGGACACTGTCCAGGTATGCCAGGTCGCGGCTTTATCATACCCAGGTTGGGCATAAAGCGCTGTGGCGCAGGGCAAGTACTGGCTGCAGACTACGCCAATTCACCCTGTTTTTGCACTACAAATGAATTTGCCTGAAGATGACCTACCTGGGGGCGCGCATCCGCTTTGCCTTAGCCAGGAACTCGTCCAGCCTCTTGCGGATGGTTATTTTATCGTACTTGCCCACGCTGGTCTTGGGGATGTCGTCACAGAAGGCAATGAAGTCAGGCAGCATCCATTTGGTTATCTTGCCCTTTTCCAGTCCTTCGACTTCGAGGAAGTGGTAGATGTCTTCCTCGGTGACCGAGGCGCCGGGTACTGGCTTTATAAGCCCCATGGGGCGTTCCCCCCACTTCTCGTCGGGCACGCCTACGAATGTAGCCTCAAGGACATGGTCGCAGGTTGCCGCCAGATTTTCCAGGAGAACTGTAGGCACCATCTCAGCACCGCTCCTGATGACATCGGTTATCCTGTCGGCGATGATGATATACCCTTCCTCGTCCACCTTAGCCATATCCCCGGTATGGAACCAGCCATCTCGCCAAGCGGTCTCGGTTTTCTCCGGGTCCTTGTAGTACTGCTCCATGATCCAGTGTCCGCGCAGGACTATTTCCCCCAGAGCGGCGTTGTCCTGGGGCACTGGTTTGCCGTCCTCGCCGACAACCTTCGCTTGGATACCAAAAACTGGTAGACCGGTTTTGACCCGGACCTGGTCCTGTTTTTCTTTGGGCCATGTAATCATGTGGCGCTTCAGGCTGGCAGCAATGGAAGTGGCTGCCGTCTCCGTCATACCATAGCCGGAACCGACTCGAAAGCTGGGGAACTGTTTCTCTGCCTTGGCTTTCAGTCCCAGTGGCAGGGCAGCGCCGCCGATACCTATGTTGCGGAGGCTGCTCAGGTCGTACTTCTTCAGGTCTTCAAATTCGAGGAGCATCGCCAGCATGGTTGGTACCAGTCCGGTGGAAGTCACCTTTTCGGTCTGCACAATCTCGCAGAAAGCCCGCGGGCTGAACCTGCCTGGAAACACTATTTTGTTGCCGATGAGGACATTCTGCCATGGTGCTCCCCAGGCGTGGATATGGAAAAGCGGTATGTTTACCATCGGTACATCCAGTACGGGAAAGTCCCTTTTAAGCTCCTCGAGCAGTTCCTGTGGATTCTTGCTGGCAGCTATCAGCTTTCCAATCGCTTGTGTCTTCGCGGTGAATAGCCACTCTAGGAATTCCATGGCGAAAGAGTGGAACCTCATCATCTGTGCAGCCAGTATATGTATTGTCTGAAGATAGAGCTGGCGGTGGGTGAACATCACTCCCTTGGGCATCCCGGTGGTGCCGGTGGTATAGTACAGCACGGCATAAGTGTCCTCGCTGAGTGGCGGCCAGTCAAACTCCTCCGGTTGCCCTTTGAGCAGCTCTTCGTACTCATATAAGGGAGCCACTCGGGTCTGCGGTTTCCCGGGGCGGTCTGAAATGTAGACAAAGGCTTTGACGGTGTCCTTTATCCTGTCATATATCAGCTCCAGCAGGGGCAGCACAGCTTCGTCAACGAAGATTATGCTGTCGCCGGCGTGGTTTATGGTGTGTATCATGTGCTCACGGGAGAGCATGATGTTGATGGGGTGAGAGATTGCCCCCAAACAGGTGCCAGCGTAGATCAGCTCCAAGTGGCGGTGGTGATTGAATGCCATGGCGCCGATACGGTCGCCGGGCTCCCCTGGTTTGCCAGGCTTGACGCCGAGCTGCTTCAGGGCGTGGGCAAGCTGGCATGTCCGTTTATACCACTGGCGCCAGGTGAAGCGGAAGTATTCCCCGGCATCGTTACGATAGACGACGCCGATGTCGTCGGGATAAAGGCTGAGCGGTCTGTGCATGAAGTCTGTCAAAAGTAGTGGGTAACGGGTACTGTACTGAGGGTATGTCTTTGCTGCCATTTCGTCTCTCCTTTCAGTGGGATTTTGCAATATCCCGCCCGAGCTAGCCAGACTTGATAAAAGGTAAACTCGCTTTCCGACTTTGACCTCGCTATGGCGGGCTGGCTGCCAATTTACTACCATGCGGTGAAACTGTCAAGAGGTGCAGGTTCCCTTTTCGGTGTTTACGAAGCGAAATCGGCAAATCTTGCGGACGCAGGATGTATGTACTGAGTCTCCCGATGCTTTTAGCCGTAGGATGGTGTACCGGCGGCTCCGTCCAGGTTATACTGCGATGCCCGGGTTTAGTACCAGGCTTATTTTCTGCGGTAGTTTTTCCCGATTGTCACGCGTAGCCTGGAACACGGACGCGGCAATGCCAAGCTTGGGCAGGAAAGCGGGCAAGAGCTGGCTCCGTATTACCAGTAGGCAATTCTTGACCTGACCGGTGGCGACGAGGTCAATGACCGTGGCGAAGCCCAGCCCCCGAAGTTCCAGGTGTCCCAGCTCATCGGCAATAAGGATGTCTGCAATGGTACCCCTGTTTATCGCTCTGATTCCAAAATCGATGCCTTCCGGATTGAAAGAATATCTTGCAGTACGGGCTCCCCGGTATGCAGTCTTTACACTAGCCAGAAGCTTTGTCTCGCCAGTCTGGAGGTCTTTGACGATAATGTCACCATCCCATGTTTTGTTGCTGATGACTCCGCCACAGCTAAGCCCCAGACTTGAGAGGCGCTGTACCACCCTTTCACAGACGGTAGTCTTGCCGACACCGATGGCTCCGGTGAGGATGACGATCATATTTTGTTTAAATCCCTGCTGCTATTGCAAGAGCGCTGAGTCCCCAGCAGAGCAAGACCACCAGGGCTGATGCAGCGTAGTAAACGGGCAAACTCGCTGAAATCGCAGGTGTCGCCGCCGTAAGCTTTTCACCTGCCAGATAACCGAGTGGTAGGAGTACGGCGGAGAAAGCAGCCCAGACCAGACCTTCGGTGACCACAAACTTACCTGGTGTGAACGATAGTAGGTACTGGCACGGGGCAGCTCGCATCCCCACGAAATAGAAGCTGATCGACGCGATGAGGGCTGCCAGAGCCCCAGCTGCCATACGGGCGTGTACACTCCTGGCCATATTTGACCTCAGCGGCAGAGCTACAAGCGCCAGGGACGCTGTCTGGATGAGGACAGCTATGCATGAGTTTGCTTTGCAGGCTATAGAGCAGTGAAGGATTGGCACAGCCAGTAGTTTGACGAGCACGGTTACGAGACCTATTCCAAGAAGCGGTGCCGGGTTTTTGTAAGCGGCTAAGCCTATGCCCATGATAGCCATTCCGATGCCAGTCAACAATCCAGCCCGATAGGGGAAGTTGACCGCCCTCAGACCGCCGCCGAGGACAGTCTCTGATAACCCCCAAATAGAGCCCAGTACCAGAACCGTGATGATGAGATTGGCTACTGCTGTTGAGCTTTTCGGTTTATTATGCATTGCTTCTATCATTGTCTGCCCCCTTGTCTGTCGGGCTTTTGTGCGGTTCTGCTGACATCCCCGGTTATCTCACTTCACAGCGGTTCTATACGGCAGGGAACGTAGCGGTGGATTGGTGTACCGAACTGGTCCCTGTGTGTGGCTTTGGTCAATCGGTTGACATTGGCACCGTATTTCACCCCGTTATAGACCAGTCCGAACCCGTGGGGGATGATGACCTGACCTTTCCGGGCGGCTTCGGTCACCTCGGCCTCGATTGTTTCTTCACCAGCTTCGGTGACGATTCTAACCATCTGTCCGTCACTGACCCCCAGTTTTTCAGCGTCGGCAGGATTCATAGCGAGCGTGCAGGGGCGCCTTCCTCGGTTCCATGATGGGTCGCGCATACCAGTGTTGGCATTCATGTCCATATGCCGCCCTGCCATCAGTATGAATGGGAACTCCTCGGGCAGTCTTAGGCGTTCTGCTTCCTTTTCCGGGTCTATCTCTTTTATCCAGTCCTCAACTTCAGAAACATAGAGTTGGATTTTTCCATTCTTGGTGGCTAATCTGCGCAGGTTCTTTTCGGGGTCGCGAATCCCGATGAGAATGCCTTCGGGATGGTCCAGGATAGCTTGAAATATTTGCAATCCTTGTTCTGGTCCTGAGGGGAAACCAGCCCGCTCAGCGTCCTCCTGTCTTTCCTGTGACATCTGAAGAAAAGTGGTGAAAAAGCTTGCTAGGTGGGCGGAACCGAGAGCGTTACCCAGGGTCTTGGCAGCGATGAAATGCAGCGCCCTGGCACTAGTGGGGTTGCTCTGGAGGTATTCTATCAGCCTGTCCCGGTATTTTTTCCAATTGCCGCTCCCGGCAGCCAGGTAAAGCGATTCGGGGAGTTCAGGTATTAGCCCCATAGTATCAGCCAGCAGTGTGAAAATCTCGCCGGCTTCCTTCTGTTCTCCATCGGGCTTTATTACCGGGCGCCGCATCCTTCCGTAGACCATTGAGACACTTCCACCAGGAGCAGTATCCCAGGATTCGTAAGCTGATCTGGCGGGAAGGACATAGTGGGCAAGGGCTGCTGTCTCGCTCATGGCTATTTCGGTGACCACCAGCAGGTCGAGGTGACTGAATGCCTCTTCCCAGGCACTTGTGTCCGCGTACGAGCGTAGCGGGTTAGCCGCGCACACTAGGACTGCCCTCAGCCGCTGGGTATGGTCACTCAGAATTTCCTCCGGCATCACATTGGGGGGGAACGTACCTGAGATGGCTGGAACGTCGGTCACCAAGGTGCGCCAGGTGGTGGGGTCATTGGGGTCAGAGTAGACCCTGCCGCCGGTTATGTAGTTTCCACCGGGCACCCCGATGCGACCGCATATCGCCAGCAGCACCACCAGCAAATATGATACCAGTGCGCTGTGCCGGTTCATTAGTATACCGAGGTCGTCACGCAGACATGACTTTCGGGTGGCAAACTCCTGACAGACCCTGAGGACATCTTCGTATTCAAGCTCGCATACCTTGAGCGCGGCACCTACATCGAAGTCGGCAAACCAGCGTAATATCAGGTCAAAGCCGTCCACATGTTCGTCGATATACCTGTGATTGTAAAGCTTCTCCCTGAGTATAATTGAAATCATCGATTTTATGAGCAGGGCGTCGGTACCGGGTCGGACAGGCAGGTGAATGTTTGCTATCTTAGCCGTTTCTGAGAGGCGGGGGTCTATCACCACCAGCAACTTTTGTGGGTCCTTGGATATCCGCGTCAGTACCCTTCGTGCCTGGGGGATATGGTGGCTCATCATACCGTTCCAGCCCACTGCCATGAGCATATCGGTATTTTCATAATCCGGCTCGAGCATGAACCCCTGGCTTCCCAGCGTCAGCCCATGTGCCCAGAACCTGCCAGCGAATTCCTGGTTGGCGGCGGAGTACACATAACGGGAGCCGAGCAGGTGGCTAAAACGGGCGATAAACTGGTCAGGATAGACGTTGAACTCGCCGCCACCGATGAGTGAGGCTACTGAGCGCGGTCCATATTGCTCCAGTATACATTTTAACCCCTCGCTGATCTCGGCAATTGCTTGCTCCCAGGAGATGCGTGCGAACCTGTCCCCCATTCTCTTCAGGGGGTATAAGAGGCGGTCAGCATTGTGCTGGTGGAAGGCAATGTTCATGCCCTTACGGCATACGTACCCCTCGCTGATGGGGCTGTCCTTATCAGGGCGGACCTCTACGATGCGGTTGTCCTCAACCCGTACCTCCAGTCCGCAGCGGTTGCCGCAAAGTACGCAGGTGGTTTTCTGCCACGACATATCTATCACCCCCTTTATCCTCCGGTATCTAGCTGTTCCGCCTGACCTGCCTCCGGTGCGTCCAGGGGCTGGCAAAGCACATAAGGCGCTTTACCCTGGCACCCCAGACACAGCGTGCCGCTGTCTTCGGGGTAGCCCTCCTTGCAGGAGGGGCATACCGCGAAGGTGAGATGGCGGTGGGGCGGCAGCGCGTTCAAATCCACCACCACTTTTTGAAGCCCGAAGATAGATGTGCGGGCGAGGACAAGCTCGCGCGCCAGTGTTTCAAGGTCCTGCTCTTTTTTAGGCTGAAGTTTAAATAGGAAGGCTTTAATCCGGGGCCAGTTATCCAGCGTCTGGCTGCGCACATATACGCGGACGCCCTCTCCCGTGTATTTACGGTACAGTGAGAGAGCAAAGCGGCCAAGGTCGATGACCCTAAGCCAGCCGTTGCCCACGGTGCAGGGAGTAAGAAGCTGGATGGCATCGGGCAGACACGAATAAGTTTCGGATATGGCGTCGAAGAGTTCGCCCTCAGGTAGGTTTCGGTAAGCCAGGTCAACCATGAACCCGCCCATGAGCACACCCGGTGCCATGCCCCCATGGAAGGAGCGCACCATCTCCACATATTCGTCGTACGTATGAGCGCAAATGGTTATCCCGGAATTTGTACCCATCTCAGCTTTGGCACTTTTTGTCGTTTCGCCTCTTTGCTATCATCTGCCCACCCTATGGCTGCCTCTCGGACGAGTTGCTGGCGAGTTGAGAGATATCATTTACAGGGATGCCGAACGTTTGCCAGAATTCTTTAACACGCTCTAACTTTCCCTCCACCCGAAGGGAATGCGCTAGCTTGGCGCGCTCTACCCGCTTCACAGCGAGGAAGGTTGCCCACGATTCAGGTGTTGCCGATATGGAGACGTCTGGCTCGCTTTCAATGTTCTGTTCAACCCACCACCGCTCCCCGTCGAAGGACAGCATGTAGCCACCGCCGGGCGTGAAGTGGAATGCCCATTTCGCCGTCTGCGATAGCCTCCTGCCGCGCGTATTCAGGGAAGCTACCAGGGTATTGAGTGTCATTTCGGGGCGAACCACCTCCCCGGGGCGTGGTGGCCACATGGCATACTTCAAGCCCCACGCCCACAGAGCCTCCAGCACAGGGCGGAGTTCATGTCCTGCGGCTGTCAACGTGTACCACACCTCGCGGCGGTCGTCCTCCCGTTTCTCCTGTTTCACCACACCGGCTTGTTGTAGCTTGCGCAGCCGGACCATCAGCAGCTTTGCCGTGATACCGCTTATGCCGCGGAGTAAGTCGGTGAAACGCTGTGAGCCGCGCAAAAGGTCACGGATGATCAGCAAAGACCACCGGTCCCCCACAACCTCAAGCGCATGCGCTACAGGACAATATTCACGATAGTACCTTGTCACAGTTTTAGTTTCCCATAGAAACTTTCCAAAAGAAATCATAACATGGACCAGGATAACGCGTCAAACTTGATGGCGAGGCGGCTGACTATACGTTAGTCCTATGTTCATGCGGGTGTCGTTTTAAATGCCAGACAAGAGCTTAAGCATCTTATTTGTTTTGGCGGTGGTATAATGTGCTCGCTGTTCAGAGCACGGGCTGCGGGCAAGCCCACAAGGACATGGAGGTAGCATCGTTAGTCCTGGCTGGTGGCAGGGGATTGCGCCTGGGGAGGGGCAAGACACTGGAGGTCGTCGGCGGCAGGCGACTGTTCGACCGCGTCATCGAACGGCTCAGAGAGGTGGGTGGTCCTATTATGGTGGTCACCTCCAGGGAGCAGGTTGAACTTTTCGCAGGTATCAACGATGGCGAGTTGCTGGTGGACGTTTACCCCGATGGCGGTCCTCTCGGTGGTATCTACACAGGGCTGGTGGCTTCTCCGTGCCAGTATAATATCGTGGTTGCCTGCGATATGCCATTTTTGAACCCCAAGCTGCTGCGCTACCTCGCCGGGCTCTGTGAGGGTGTCGACGCCGTTGTGCCGAGTCTCAGCCCTGGAACTTTAGAGCCACTGCATGCGGTGTACAGCAAAGCCTGTACGGAAAGCATCAAAGCACAGCTTGACAGTGGGAACCTGAGGGTAGATGCCTTTCTCGGGACGGTGCGGGTGAGGTATGTAGGGCGGGAGGAATGCCAGAGCCTGGACCCGCAGCTCCTCTCCTTTTTCAATATCAACCGACCGGAAGACCTGGAGCGGGCTAACAGGCTGGCTGCGGAACTGGGTATCTAGCCTGGTGTCTTGACCGCCATTTGTCGCCAATATACAATCGTGGCATGGTGCCAGCCTGAATCTTAAACGAGCGCAGCAGTGCGAGGTGAATTGGAAATGACGACCCGGATTGTAAATGCGAGTGATATGGAGAACGTACGCCGAGCTGCTCGCTTAATCCGCAGTGGCGAGGTGGTCGCCTTCCCCACCGAGACCGTTTACGGGCTGGGCGCCGATGCCACTAACAGAGCGGCGGTGGCGAAGGTGTTCGCCCTCAAGGAGAGGCCCAGCTTCGACCCGCTCATCGTCCATATAGCCAGTGCAGACATGCTTCCCAGTGTGGTGAGCGCTATCCCGGAGAGCTCCGAGCGCTTGATGAGGCTATTCTGGCCCGGACCCCTCACGCTGGTAATGTTCAAGAATGAAAGGATACCGGACATCGTCACCGCGGGGCTGCCTACCGTGGCGGTGCGCATGCCCCGGAATGAGGTGGCGCTGGCGCTGATCAGGGAGGCGGGGGTCCCCATCGCCGCCCCCTCGGCGAACCGCTTCGGGCGCCCCAGCCCCACATGTGCCGAGCATGTGATGGAGGACCTGGGTGGTAAAATGGCACTCATCCTTGACGGCGGTCCAACGCAGATAGGCGTAGAATCGACCGTGCTGGACGTCACCTGCTCTCCAGCGGTGATATTGAGGCCCGGAGGTATCAGCCGGGAGGCGCTGGAAGAGGTACTGGGAGAGGTGCTGGTGCAGGCAGGCGATGGGCAGATAAGGTCACCGGGGCAGATGAAGCAACACTATGCCCCCAGGGCGCGGGTGCTGTTGTTTGACGGCGAACAACAGGAAAAAGTGATTGCGACTATGAAGGCAAAAGTTGAAGAGCTAGAGGTGGACAGCAGGGTCGGGGTGATGGTGCCGGAGGACCAAGTCGGAAATTTTGGCGGCGATGTGGTGGTCATGAGCCCCGGTTCTTACGATGACCTTGAGGCGGTGGCAGGCAGGTTGTTCGAGACGCTGCGGGCGTTTGACCGGGAGGGGGTGGACTACATTCTGGCGCTGGCTCCGCCGAGGAATGGCATCGGGCTGGCAATCTTCGACAGGCTGTTCAAAGCTGCTGGCAGCCAGATAGTCAGGGTGAATGAGGCTTAGCTGGCGGGCTCGCCCCTGACCGGATGCTGCACGGCTGCAGTGACCCCTCAATGAGGGCATATCTTGCAATATAATCGGTGATGCGCAGAAAGCTAACGCGGCAACTCCTGATAGTGGCCGGGACAGTATCTACCATTCTGGGGGCAGCGGGCATTTTTGTCCCCATACTGCCAACAACACCCTTTCTGTTGCTGGCTGCGGCGTGTTATTTACGGAGTTCGGAACGACTCTATCGCTGGTTACTGGACAACAGGTTGTTTGGTGGCTATATAGTGAGCTATCTGCAAGGCAGAGGGATGCCCCTGAGGGTGAAGCTTTTCACCATACTGATATTGTGGGCAGCCATCGGCATCTCGGTTTTCGTCGGTACCGATAATCTGGTTATCAGGATAGTACTTTTGCTCGTTGCTATTGGAGTAACCGTCCATATCTGTCTTATCAGGGCAAGAAAACATGGGTAATGGTAAAATGCCCACACTCGCTCGCTGCCGTTGAGAAATTTGGAAATCTTGTTCTGGTACCGTGTGCGGTCGTCCGGTCCCCCGTGGGGTCCTATTTATCTTCCCTGACCACCGCGACCAGTGCCCCGGGTCCCCCGTGGACGCCGAGGGCAGGTCCCAGCCTGACTATTCTGGGCATGATGCTGGGGAACAGTGAGCGTGCGTAGTCCGCCAGGGACTTAGCTTCATCGGCTGTGGTGCTGTGGGCTATGGCGATATCGTGTGCCTTTGCAATGGATTTTAGGAAGTCACGCAGGCGTTCGATGCCCTTGCTGCGGGTGCGGACTATACCGGCGGGACGAAGCTGTCCATCGTGCAGGGTGAGCAGCGGCTTGACCTGGAGCACCGATTCGACGGCGAGGAAGCCCTTGCCCAGGCGCCCGCCCTTGATGGCGTATTTCAGGGTGTCGAGCAGGGCGAGGACACGCAGCTGCTTGATCGTCTGCTGGGCTTCAGCGAGCACCTGCTGCAGGCTGGCTCCGGCTTCGGCGGCTCTGGCTGCCGCCATGGCGACCATCCCCTGCCACACGGTGACACCCTTGGAGTCGACCACCTCTACCTTGAGCTTTTTGTTCTTATCCTGAGCCATCTGTTTGCCCATCAGTGCTGCATCGTAGACAGCGCTGTGCTTGCTGGTGATGTGGATAGAAACGATCTCGTCGGTCTCGCGGGCTACCTGTTCATACGCTGTGGCGAAATCGCCGGGCGAGGGCGCTGCTGTGGAGGGATGTACTGGGTCGCTCTCCAGCCTCTGGTACAAGTCCTCGAAGCCTATGTCAACGCCATCGCGGTAGACCTCGTTGCCGAAGTGAACGTATACAGGCACTACCGTGATACCCAGCTGTTTTGCTTCCTCTTGGGTGATGTCCGAACCACTATCGGTGACTACTTTGACCATCAGCTACTCCTCTTCTTGTTCTGCTATTCCTGCCTGAAAGATTGATGAAGCAGTACAGGTGATGCCAGTATACTCCACAGGGTAAGACTTGTAAATACCTAGCCTGTCGATACCAATGTCTGCCCGCGGCGAGGGAACTCCGCCTTCGCGCTTCTTGGGCCTGTCGCAGTAGGGCTATCGGCATTACTGCCGGGATGTGCTGGTGGCTTTAAGACGCACAGCCAGTTTTTCCAGGTCGCACCCCAGTGCTAGAAGTAGACTGCCTACGGCATACTCCCGCTCCATGCGATGCCGCATCGGCAGCTCGGGGTGGACAGTATACTGGTTACCCCTGCCTTCCCGGTGACGGACAACGTACCCGCCTGCCTCTAGGTCGGCGATCACCTTCTGGACGGTCCGTTCTGTAACCCCCACTTTCCGGGCAACCTCCCGCGCGGTTGCCCTCGGGTGCTTTGCCAGATAGGCAAGAACCAGCCCGTGATTGGTAAGAAAAGCCCATTCCCGTTTCTTCATGTGCGGTGATATTTTACCCGCTCAGATACCCCCTTGACAAGGCTGGCGTAATAGTGTAACATATCGAACCACGAATCCTAATGTACGAAGTATTATTCGCATACAGGATTTCGTATCTCATGCCCGTTGGAATATGGACGGACAAGGTTATCATGGTCAGAGGAGGAGATAGCAAATGAATGCTCGCCAGCAACCCGAAACCGAAATTTCCGATATGGGCTCGCTGGGTTTTGTAGGTGGACACGGTGGCGCCATGCGCAACTGGAACACCATCAATGTGGTGCTGAGGCCTCACCATTTCCGTTGCCGACTTTGCGCCTTCTCGGGTTATTCCGCGGACTGTGATTTCGTACGTGGCGACCAATGCGCCGGGACGGTGGCGCGGATGAAAGACTGATGAGAAAGCGCTGCCGTGAGCTCTAGATTTCCCTGAGCGGTCTGCCCTTGGCGTCCTTCTTGATGCCGCCGCCTGTTAGGATGAGGATGCCCTCGATGAAGCCCCAGAGGGCACCGATGCCGAAGGTGAGCAGGGTGACGAAGATCTGGGCGATGCCGATGCCGGTATAGCCCAGGTAGAAGCGGTGGACTCCCAAGCCGCCGACGAATATCCCTAAAAGTCCGGCAGCAAGCTTGGACTTTTCGCCTCCGGTGACCAGCCTAACCCCGCACTTGACGCAGACCTCAGCCACCGGATCGGTGGGCTGACCGCAGTTCTGGCAGAACTTATTGCCTGCGGTTGGGGCAGCACCGCAGCTGGGGCAGAACACTGCCTGTTCAGCCAATTCTCTTCCACAGTTCCGACAGTACATTCGACACCCCCTCTATTTTGTCGCTCGTGAGAAGAAATTCCTTGGGGACAATGGTATGTGTAAACGGCAGAATTGTCAATAGGGTGGATTCAGGCAAGCCCTGCCTGTTTTTTCAGCCAGTCTAGAGCGGCGGCGACAGCCCTTTCCTCGAAGCGGAGGCGGTGCCCCGCACCGGGCAGTAGGAGGAGCTCTCTGGGCTCGTTTGCTTTCTCATAGAGGCGGTGAGCATGTTCCGCGGGGACAACCTCGTCCTTTTCGCCGTGTATCAGAAATATCGGGCGCGGGGAAATTTTATGAATATACTGGATGGGCGAGACCTCTTTAAAGCCGCTGAGCCAGTCCTGCAGTGACGGCGGGAAATCGGCGTCCCTTATCAAGCCGATGGTGCGGAAGCGCTCCACCAAGCCCTTTGCCCTTTCGCTATCGTTGGGGAAGCCGAACTCGGCGGGGCAGGCGAAGGTGACCACTCCAGCCACCCTGGGGTCGGCAGCAGCCACATAAACGCTGACGGCAGCGCCGCCGCTGGAGCCGAGGAGGAACAGGCGGGAAGCATCAACCTCGTTCAAAGCTGCCATATAGTCCAGGGCGGCTTCGAGGTCGCGCGTCCAGCCGAGCATGTCTATGTTGCCCTCCGCCTCACCGCAGCCACGGAAGTTGAAAATGAGGACGAGGAAACCGGCGGCTGCGAACCTCTCCGCCATCCCGGGATAGCCGCTATCGGCGGGGTCTCTGGGTGCTCCCGAGGGGATGCCATGGCAGATTACCAGCGCCCGATACGGCGGCTCTGCACCTTCGGGAAAATGGAGCTCTCCGGGTAAAGAGAGACCATCGGCTTTCAGAGTGACCTCTTTCCCCATTGTTTCACCTCGCTTTGCGGTGCGGTCTGAGCGTTAGTGAGTCCCCGCTGCTGTAGCAGGAAGAAGAACTCCCGGTTGCCCTCGGCGCCGGGTATGGGCGAGGGTACAAGCCCGCGCAGCCTGAGATTATTGTCCACCGCCCAGCGGATGAACCTGCCCAGTATCCTGGCGTGGGCTTTTGGATCCCTGATGATGCCGCCCTTGCCCACCTCATGATGCTGCGCCTCGAACTGGGGCTTGAGGAGCACGATGATGTAGCCCGGGGCGGTGAGGTGCTCAAGGACGTTGGGGATGATTTTTGTTACCGAGATAAAGGAGACGTCTATGGTTGCCAGGTCTGCCTTTTCCGGCAGAGGGAAGGGATGGTGGGCGTTGACCCGCTCCATCACCACCACCCTGGGGTCGGTGCGCAGCCTGTAGTCCAGTTGCCCATAGCCCACGTCTATGGCGTAGACCTTTGTGGCGCCGTGCTGGAGCAGGCAGTCGGTGAAGCCGCCGGTGGAGGCGCCGATGTCCATGACGGTGAGCCCGGTGACGTCTATTTTGAACTCATCAAGGGCATGAGCCAGTTTGACGCCGCCGCGGCTGACATAAGGCAGCCTTTCTTTGACCTCTATGGTGGTGTCTTCAGTCGCCAGCGTGCCCGGCTTAGTGACGGGCTTGCCCGCCACGGTTACCTTTCCCGCCATAATCAGCGCCTGTGCCTGGCTGCGGCTCTCTGCCAGTCCTCTGGCGACGAGAAGGATGTCCAGTCTCTGCCTTGCCATGTTCTTTTCTGCGGTGCCCGGCGTGGTTATTGTCCGGTTAAAGCATACCACAGGGCGCGGAAAGGTTTAATCCTGAGAAGCGGCGGCGGTACTTCGAGCTGGATTTTCTCGGGGACGGGGAAGGCGTTTATCTGGTCCACCTGGGGCTTCAGTCGCTCTATCCCATCGTAGTCCCCCCTTGCCAGCAGGTCGTCCAGGCGGTGCGCCATCTCCTCGGCGGCATTGAGGCGCCTTTCGGCGATGTCCGCCAGCTCCCGGGGCACGGTCTGGTACTTCACCCTCAGGCGGTTCAGCCGGCGGATAGCCTCGTAGGAGACGTCCACCAGTTGCTGGCGGGAGAGCCACTCTGTTTCGTAATTCAGCGAGTATTTCCAGCTCGGTGAGGCGATGGCGCGGCGGTGCTCCGCGAGTGTGCGGAAGAGGACGGTGTAGCCGAAGCGCTCCGGCGATTCGAAGGCGATGCTGCCGGGGTCGAGGAACGGTGCCAGCGGTGAGATGAACAGAGATAGCCGCTTATCCCCTCTGAACCTCTCCAGAAGGTGGTCGCAGTAGTCTATGGTCGCCATGACCGATGCCGGCGTCTGTCTGGGCAGACCGATCATGAAGAACACGTCCAGTCGGCTGCAGCCAGCCTCCAGGGCATATTCGAAGGTCTTTTCCATCTCCTCTGTGGAGTACGGCCTGCCGATAATTTTTCTTATCTCGGGGTCGTGCGATTCGGGGGAGATCTCGAGGTAGAAGCCGGGGCATGCCCCTGCCATCCTGCTGATGAACTCTTTGTCTGCGGGATAGAAAAGCTCCAGGATGAAGCGGTTTCTAGGGCGTAGCTGGGTGAGGGCATCGAAGACCATTTCGGCATAGCCGTTTCCGGGCTCGCGCAGGTCGCCGAGGATGAAGATGGGACCATTGCTGAAGCGGGAGATTTGCTTTATATCCCGTACCACCGCTTCTGGGGAGCGGAACACCGGCTTCTGGCGCCGGTAGCAGCTACGGAATGTGGTTTGCGAGCCGCCGCAGATGATGCAGTTCTGGTTGCAGCCCCGGCAGGTGATGACCGCGGTGATGGGGTAGCGTGTCCAGTCGCTCACCGGCGTGTAGCTCAAAAGGTCGCGGTCGCGAATGACCGAGCGGACCACATAGCCGTAGTGGTCGAGCATGACATCGCTGACGTCATCGGGCACGTGGGTGAACGGGTTTTCCTGCAGGTTGCCCTTCTCGTCCTTCCAGGCGAGGTTGGGTATTTTGCTCAGGTCGCCGCCGTTTCTGAGGGCGTCCATAAGCCGCAGGAAGGGCTTTTCGGTGGAATCGCCCCTGAGGACGAAGTCTATTTCGCGGTGCTGCAAAAGCTCGCGGTAGAAATAGGTGGAGGAGAAGCCGCCGAAGATTACCTTTGACTGGGGGTGGTGCTTCTTTATAAGTTTAGCTATCTCCACCGAACCGTGGCAGTGCACCATCCAGTGGAGGTCGATGCCGAAGATGGGCGCCTCAAGCCGGATGATGACCTTCTCGGCGTCGAAGTCCTTATCCCGCATCATGCGCACGGCGAGGTTGACGATGCGGACGCGGTAGCCATGGCGCTCCAGATATTCTGCGATGCTGGCAAGCCCGATGGGGTACATCTCGAAGACGGGGGAAGGGGGGATGAGGTCGCTCACCGGTCCGTAGAGTATGGTCTTCTTGCGGAAATCGTAGACGCTGGGGGCGTGAAGGAGGACGAGGTCGAAGGGCATGACTTAAGAGAATATCCCCGCCAGCAGGTAGCCGATGCCGAGGAGGAGCTGGGTGACGAGGACGACGAGCACGTTGTTTGCCAGCCCGGGCATGAGCTTTCCGGGGTCCTGATAGTTGAGGGCTCCCTGGATGGCTTTTACGGCGAAGGGGATGGTGAGCAGGGCGATGAGGGTATGGACGGGCATGATTCTGGCTGCCACACCGGTGACCACCCAGACATAGACCATACCGGTGAGGATGGAGTATACCAGCGCTGCCTTTCTGCCGCCAAGGACTATGGGCATGGTCTTCCTGCCGCCGCTTCTGTCAGCCTCGATGTCGGGGAACTCGTTGAGGAGCAGCAGATTGCAGACGAGTATGCCCGAGGGTATGGAAGCGAAAAGGATGGGGAGGGTGTATTCTCCGGTCTGGACAAAATAGGCGCCGAGGACAGGCAGGGAGCCCAGCCCCACGCCCGGTGCCCATTCGGGGTAGCCCAGTCTGGTGAAGAGAGGGGTATAGAGCAGGATGCAGATGGCGCCGACTATGAGGACAGGTAAGAGCAGCCAGCCCTTGACCAGCACGAAGTAGATACCGATGGGCACGGCGAGGAGGAAGCTGGTGAGACCGAACCACATGGTGGGCTCCGGCTGGAGCACTGCCGCCGGCAGGAAGCCGCTGCCGCCGCTGAACGGGGTGCGCTGTGTCCTCAGGTCTATGCCGCTGCGGTAGTCATGGTAATCGTTGAGCACGTTGACGGCGATGTGGCAGAAGAGCAAGCCGAAGAAGGCGAGCACGGCATGCCAGAAGTGAAAGGCACCGTCATACCAGGCGATGCAGGTACCGAGAAAAGCCAGCACTACCGAAAGCAAAAGGAACTGGGGTCTGGTCTCAAGAAACCAGAGTTTCAGGTTCATAGGCCCATTCAGTATAGCAGAACGTGGGGCTTCATGTCCACAGCGCTGCCGTTCGGCTATCTGCAGAAGACGTATCTGCGGTAGAGTTCTACTATGGTGTCCTCGTCCCACCTGTCCCACTCGTCTTCGGTGACGAGTTCACCGAGCCCCTGCTCCTTCAGCCTTTTCTTCAGTAACCGGTTCTCCTGCAGATGGAAGCGGAGCCCCATGGCGATGGCGCTGTTCTTGGCGTAGTACTCTGCGGTCTGGAAGCTCATGGCGGCATAGTGCGCACCGTCCCGGCGCATTGCCTCCGTATCCTGCTGCATTTCCTCGTGGCTTTCTGTGGAGCAGCCGAACTCTAGCAACAGGGCGATGCCGTCCGCCTCATGTCCGTAGGAGACAAACCCTTTTTGCTCCAGGAACTGGTACAGTTCGCGGGAGAAATCGGGCGACAGCGCTATTCGCAGGTGCACCCTGCCACTGCTTTCTTTGACCTCCAGAACCCACAGCGGGGGTGCAGGCTGGTCGTTTTGAGCGGGCGCAGATTTTTTGTCCGGTTTTCCCGCGGGATTAAACTTCATCGCTCTCTCCAATTTTCTGGTTCCCGCCCTCTGTCATCCAGGACCTGGCGGAAGCGGATGTTCTGCTGGATGAGCGCTTCGAGCAGCTCGCTGTCCCGTTTCGCCTGGGCGAATACCTTCTGGAGGGACCGGTACCGCTGCCTTTCGCACTGGGCGATGTGCAGCCAGTAGTCCTCCATGCCGCGCCTTAAAGCGCAGAGTAGTCCTTCGTCCTGTGACACACCATGGGCACGAGCCAGCCCTCTTAGCCGCTCGTAAGTGGCGGCATCTATGGTCACCTCGATTACCGGTTTTGACTGCCTATTTCTCTTTTTCCTGTTATTAGCCCGGAACATCTGCTCCAAGCCTGTGCCATTATGAAAAAAGCCTCTACCGCAAAGACCGGTAGAGGCTATCATCCCCTTAAAAAGGGCTTTTCGGGTTATCCCCCAGCGAGCCTCATCGCTTCAGCCACCATTGTATGCCAGATGCGAGCACCGTGCAAGTCTCTGAACTGCGCGGGACTGCAGCTTGTCAGAGGGGGTTTGTCAGAGGGGGTTGAGGGTGGTGAAAACGTCTGTCATAACCCCTGGCACACGGTCTACAAAGAAGTTACCGGGCGGCAAGACGGTGGCTCTGGTTGTTGAACACCGGTTACGCGGCGTTACACCTGAGATGATCGACTGGTGGTGGGACAACATTGACAACGATAGCTACAGGCTATGGCACCCGCGGGACCACATTGCATTCGAATGGCAGGTTCCGCCGACCGAAACAGGGCATGTCGGCGCCATCCACATGGCTTGTGAGAGTTTAACTTTCTGTACCACCCATAATGATAGTTTCGTGGTTTATCAATTAACTGTGTGTCGTCAGTAAAAGTGAGACAACCGGGGCTTCAGAACTAGCAGACGCTTTAAGAGCCATGCCCCGAGTGAACTACCTAAATAATTTATCTGAATTGTGAGTGTGCGGCGAAAATCCCCTTTATCTCTGCTTTTCGCCTTTACCATCCACCTCGCAGCCACAGTCTGAACGAGTCAACCACCCCAGAGTGCCTGGTGCTTGGTCCTTGGCTTTCTGAACCTCGGGAGCTGTTTCCCACACTGAGGGCAATGTGGCACCGGCTTAACCAATGCGTACACCAACACGATTAGTCCTCCAGAAAGGGCCACATAGGATACCCCAAGTAATCTGCTCCATTTTTCACCCCCAGCTCACGACTTCTTCAAGACCAGCGTGTCGGCTATTATATCGTGCAGGCCTTGTTTCTTTTCTGTAAACCCTATCATTATGTAACCAATCAGCAAGATGGCTGTAGAAATTATCTTGCTCCAATATCTACCATTGGCACGACCAAAAGAAATGCGGTTGCCCTTTAGGTCCGTTACAATAATTCCCATTGCCATTTTCCCCGGTGTTGCTTGTTTTGATGAAGCTTCAAACGCTGTAAAATAGAGCCATGGCAGAACGA
>FMJZ01015934.1_pt1 | contig 79757 bp, 80 predicted proteins | sample 1987881 | NCBI WGS metagenome assembly FMJZ01 (sample SAMEA4378227, study PRJEB15110) | soil metagenome | biome: soil; feature: Field; material: Soil | place: India | collected 2015-03-11 | depth 0 m
TTTTTTTGAAAGAACTTCTAAAAATGATATAAAAGGTTTATTTAATTATTTGGCAATAGAAGAGAAAAGACATGCCGAGACTTTTAAAGAAATATATAAGGATTTAAAAGATAAAGAATTTTTCTCTGCATATCCCGATGAAGAGGCAAATAAATATTTACATTCTTGGGTTTCCTCTAAGGTTTTTATTGATTGGGATGGGATATTAAAAGATAAGAGTTTTTTTGATGAAAGATCTGTTATCGATTTGGCCATCTCTTTAGAAAAGGATTCAATACTTTTTTACTGTGAAATCTCTGGATTTGTATCTCCTGACAATAAAAATTTGTTAAAGGAGATAATAAATCAAGAAAAAATTCATTTATCTCAATTAACAACATTGAAAAAATCCTTAAAATAAACTTTTATTTGTCACACATGAATCGCCAAAGAGGATTAAGATAATTTAAAAGAAAGCAAATCCAATCTTTGAGTTTACTAATTCATCCTCGATCTATATAAACCTGTAGAAATTAGCAACCCCAAATTTATAAAACTTATCATCTTAACCTCTTCCTCCAGTAAATTCATTACATGATCATTCTCTTTCATCTTCGTCACTAAGTAAATAACTAAAAGGACTTCCATAAATAAAGGGAAGAAGCAAATTTGAGAAAATATCATCCTTTACAGGAATAAGTAGTAGAAGAATGTTTAGTTGAAAGAATCAAGGTTACATTCTTCTTCCTTAACCTTAATATAACTAAGAAACTAATATTTTTAAATCCTTTAATCTTCCTTCAACCAAAACCCTTTCTCCTCTATTATTACTTATATGTTAGCATTTTCTCTATGTTTCTAAAGAATGTACCCAAAAATATTTTAAAATTTTATATTAGTCTCATTAAGAAACTTTTATGATATACTTATCAAGAAAAATTTTATTAATTTAAGGAGGTTTAAGCATGGAACGGGATATAAAAAAACTCATCTCTCAAATGACCCTTGAAGAAAAAGCTTCCCTCTGTTCTGGTAAAGATGCATGGCATACAAAACCTATTGAAAGACTTGGTATACCATCCATAAGAATGTCCGATGGACCTCATGGACTAAGAAAGGCAGATGCCCTTTTTGACAAAAGTGTACCAGCTACATGTTTCCCTACAGCAGTAACCCTTGCTTCATCTTGGGATAGAGAGCTTTTGGAAAAAGTGGGAAAAGCGATAGGAGAAGAATGTCAAGCAGAGAATGTTCAAATACTTCTTGGACCTGGAGTAAACATTAAAAGATCGCCTCTTTGCGGAAGAAATTTTGAATATTATTCGGAAGATCCTTTCCTTTCCTCTGAAATAGCAAAGCATTTTATAAAAGGTGTACAAAGTGAGGGGGTTGGGACTTCCATAAAACATTTTGCAGCAAATAATCAAGAACATAGAAGACTCACAGTAGATGCTATTGTTGATGAAAGAACATTAAGAGAAATATATCTTGCAAGCTTTGAAAGAGCTGTAAAAGAAGCAAAACCTTGGACTGTAATGTGTTCATATAACAAGGTAAATGGAACTTATGCATCTGAAAATGAATTTCTGCTTACACAAATATTAAGAAATGAATGGAGTTTTGAGGGTTTTGTAGTATCAGATTGGGGAGCGGTAAACGATAGAGTGCTTGGACTTTCTGCAGGACTTGATCTTCAAATGCCCTATGATGGAGGGCATGGAGATAGAAAGATTATAGAAGCAGTAAAAAGTGGAAAACTACTAGAAGAAGTTTTAGATAGAGCATTGGAAAGAATATTAAAGATAGTGTTCAGAGCAATTGAAAATAAAAGGGAAAATACAACCTATGACAAAGAAGCCCATCATAAGTTAGCAAGAGAAGTTGCAAGAGAGTGTTTTGTATTACTCAAAAACGAAGATAATATTCTACCCTTAAAGAAAGAGGGAACTATCGCATTAATTGGAGCCTTTGCTAAAAAACCAAGATTTCAAGGAGGAGGAAGTTCTCATGTTAATCCAACAAAGGTTGATGATGCTGTAGAAGAGATTACAAAACTTGTTGAAGGAAAAGCAAATATTCTATATGCAGAGGGATATAATTTAGAAAATGATATCCCAGATGAAAAACTAATAGAAGAGGCAAAAGAGATAGCCAAGAGGGCAAATGTGGTAGTTATCTTTGCAGGACTTCCCGAGAGATATGAATCAGAAGGATATGATAGGGATCATATGAAAATGCCTGAAACTCATAATAAATTAATTGAGGAGATAGCTCAAGTTAACAATAATTTAGTGGTAGTTCTCAGTAATGGCTCTCCTGTAGAGATGCCATGGGTAGAAAAATCCAAAGCAATTCTTGAAACATATTTAGGAGGACAAGCATGGGGAGGAGCAGTAGCTGATGTACTTTTGGGGATAGCAAATCCTTCTGGGAAACTTGCAGAAACATTTCCTAAGAAATTAACTGATAATCCATCTTATTTATTCTTCCCAGGGGAAAAAGACTGTGCAGAGTATAGAGAAGGTATATTCGTAGGATATAGATACTATGACAAAAAAGAAATGGAAGTATTGTTCCCCTTTGGATATGGACTTTCATACACAAATTTTGAGTATTCAGATTTAAGATTAGAAAAAAAAGAATTGACGGATCGAGAAATATTAAAGGTAAAAATAAAAGTTAAAAATACTGGAAAGGTAAGGGGAAAAGAGATAGTACAACTTTATGTAAAAGATGTAAAAAGTAGCGTTATAAGACCACAAAAAGAATTAAAGGGATTTGTAAAGGTAGAGTTAGAATCAGGAGAAGAAAAAGAGGTAGAATTTGAATTAGATAAAAGAGCCTTTGCATATTTCAATGTGGATATCAAAGATTGGTATGTGGAAACTGGAGAATTTGAAATATTAATAGGAAAATCATCAAGAGATATTGTATTAAAGGATACCGTTTATGTAAAATCCACAGTTGAAATTAAGAGAAAATATCATAAAAATTCCACAATTGGAGATATTATAGAAGATCCTTATGCAGAAGAAATCTTTAAACCTATAATTCAACAAATCATAGAAAAAAGTCCATTAAAAGATGCCCCGGAAGATCTATATCAAATGTTTGTAAATATGATGAGATATATGCCCTTAAGAAATCTCTTATCCTTTGGAGGGGGACAATTTACCGAAGAAATGCTGGATGAACTCATCAGAAAACTAAATAGAGAATAAATAAAGGGGGGAAGGTCCCCCCCTCTTTATTTTTTTGACCTTTTCATCACTTGAGCCTTTGGAATCCAAGGAAGAAGAGGCTGATTTCTTAATCTTCTATTAAAGGCATATATTCCGAAAATAATAAGTACCAAAGACATCACTTGAGATCCTGTTAAATATAAGAAATTTCTTATATTATCTCGGAATACTTCTACTATAAAGAAGGTAAGCGAATAATAGATAAAGAATTTTGTAGTAATCTCTCCTTCAAAGGACTTATGTTTTTTAATATACAAAAGATATAGAAAAACTATAATAAAACCAAAGGTATAGTATAACTCTGTTGCATGTCTATATCCATAAATATTAGGAAATTTTACTCCCCAAAGGAGAGGAGTATCATATCCATAACAACATCCATTTAGAAAACATCCAATCCTTCCAATAGCTGAACCAATGGTCAAAGCAGGAGCAGAGATATCTAAGAATTTCCAATATGGAATTTTATACTTTCTTAAGTAAAGAAGGATAACACCTAAGGCTGTTAAAAACCCACCAAAAAATATTAATCCACCATCCCAAAGATAAAGAATAGAAATAAGTCTATCCTGGTAGCTATTCCAATATTTTATTACATAAACTATTCTTGCTCCTATTATAGAACTTATGATACTCAAAACAGATATGTTTAAAACATGATCTGGATCGATATTTTCCCTTTTAGCCCATCTCATTGCCAATAGAATACCAATAAGAAATCCAAGGGCAACAAAAGTACCCCAAGAATAGATGGTGATAGGACCAATTTTATAGTTTAGGATATTAAATTGGGGAAATGTGAGAAGTTTAGGATACATCTAATTTACCTCCCTTGTTTTTAAACATATTTAAAAATAAAAGAAATATACCAAAAGAAATAAAAGAATCAGCAAGATTAAACACAGGAAATTTTCCAAAGGATAGAAAGTCAATAACATAGCCATAAAATACTCTATCATATAAATTACCTAAGGTTCCTGCAAGAATAAAGGATATCCCATAATAGAAAACTTTCTTTTTTATCACATAAAAAATAAGGAAAAAACTTACAAGTATACCTGCAAATACTAAAAAAAAATGAGGGATATCAATACTTAAAGCTCCACCATAATTATATAAAAGATGAAGAGAAAAAAAAGAATTTTTGGGGTACGGCTTATTCAAGGTCAAAGCTCTTTTCATCACCTCCTTACTTATCCTATCTACCATAAAAAGAATAACCGTCAGATATAATCCATTCTTCATAAATAATATAATAAAGCCTCCTCCCCACAATCAGGAAATTTAGGACATTTAGTACAATCAGTCCAGACTTTATAATGTAAAATTCTTTTATCTATTCTTTTAAATCCTAATTTTTCAAAATACTCAGGAATATATGTTAAAGAAAGAACCCTTTTTAAACCTAAAAATTTTGCCTCTCTTAAACATATCTTCACTAATCTCTCTCCCCATCTTTGTCCCCTATGATTCTCTTTTACAATTAAAGATCTTATTTCTCCCAAATCTTCCCAAATTACATGAAGGGCACAACACCCAACAATTATACCATTAATCTCCAACACATAAAAATCTCTAATATTTTCATATAAATCACTGAGGGATCTGGGAAGAAGAAATCCCCTATCCGCAAACTCATTTATTAATTTTTGAAGTTCAGAAATATCATAAATTTTGGCTTTTCTAATCATATTAATCTCCTATTAAAAAATTATTAATAAATTCTTCAGGCTGAAAAACTTTTAAATCCTCAATAGATTCTCCTATGGAGACAAACTTTACTGGTAGAGAAAATCTCTTTACTAAATTGAATATTACACCGCCTTTTGCAGTTCCATCTAATTTAGTTAATATCATTCCTGTCAAATTAAGAGCATCTTTAAATATTTCTACCTGTTTAATAACATTTTGTCCCAAAGTTGCATCTATTACTAAAAGATCTTCTATTGCAGGATAACCTAGATTTTTTTCAACAACTCTTTCAATTTTTTTTAGCTCTTCAATAAGATTTGTTTTAGTATGCATTCTTCCAGCAGTATCTATAAGAACAACATTTTTCCCCCTTGCCTTTGCAAATTCTAGGGAATTATAGACTACTGATGCCGGATCTGCACCTTCCTTTTGAGCTATAACCTCTACTCCTACCCTCTCACCCCAAATTTTTATTTGTTCAATGGCTCCTGCTCTAAAGGTATCACTTGCAGATATAACAGGAGAATTGCCTAAACTTTTAAGGTAATATGCCATCTTTCCTATGGAGCTTGTTTTGCCTGTCCCATTAACCCCTGAAAATATAACAACATTTATAATTTCAGGCTGAAGATTAAGACTATTGTTTAACCCAGAAAAGAGAGAGTACAGATATTCTTTAAGAAAAATTCTCACTTCTAATAATTGAGAGAATCTTTTATTTTTAATCTCTCTTATTATTTCTTCGGTAAGCTCTAAACCTAAATCCCCTTGAAGTAGGTGGGCTTCTAACTCTTCATAAAAATCATCATTCAATCTATTAATCTTAAATATTTCTTGTAATTTTTTAGCAAAATCTTGAAATTTCGAAAGATTTTTCCAAAAGCTCATTTAAAACTTACCTCTTTTTCTAAATTATATACTATAATTTGAGAGGAGCCTTTTTCATTAATCGTTATTCCATATAAAATCTCTGAAAACCTCATTAAAGTAGGGTTATGACTTATCAAAATAAACTGAATCTTCTTACTTAAATCTTTTATTTTTTCACCCAGTATCTCTGCATTATGATTATCTAAAGCAGAATCTATCTCATCCCAGAAACAAAAATTAACAGGTGCTATCTCAATACCAGCTAAAAGTAAAGAGAGAGCAGAGACACTTTTCTCTCCTCCCGATAACATCAATAAACTTTTGTAGTTTTTCCTGTCCGAAGTTATTTTTATTGAGACCTCACTGTTAAGAGAATCTTCTAAATTAGTTAGGATCAAATCAAATTCTCCATGAGGAAAAAACAACTTCCAATTTTTATTAGAAATATATCTTAATTTTTCATAGGCATCTAAGAATCTTCTTTCTGCTTCTCTTCTTGTATCTTTTATAATTTTTCTTAAAGAAGAAATGGAGCCATATATATCCTCTAATTCTTCAGATAATTCTTTATATTTTCTTCCTTCCTCTAATAATTTCTCCTTCGCCAAAAAATTTATAGGACCTATTTCTTCTATTTCCCTTAAAACTTCCTTTTCCTTTGATTTTAATTTACTCTCGGGAAGATCAATTTTCAAAGATGGTTTTTTATTGAATTTTTCTAAATATTCTTTTTCCATCTCATCTTTTCTTTTATTTAACTGTTTTAGAATTGTTTCTTCCATAATAATTTCTTCCCTTAGTTTTTGCCATTTTTCTTTTAATATTTTCTCTTCTTCTTTTAAGATCTTAATATCTTTTTCTCTTTTATTAATCTTCTCTCTTAATCCTTCCTCCTGTTCCTTTTCTTGTACTTCCTTTTTCTCTAAATAATCTCTTTCATTTATTAGCTTTTCTAAATCTCTCCTTAGATTTTCTTCCAAGATTTTTAAATCATTTAACCTCTTTTCTAAAACCTCTTTTCTTTCTTTGAGAAAGCTTCTTTTCTTATCTAAAAAAATATATTCACCCATAATTTCTTCGTATCTTTTTCTTTTTATTTCCAATGTTTCTTCCAAAAATAAAATTTCTCTTTTTAAAAGATCCAAAATTCTTATAGATTCTTCACCTTCCCTCAGAAAACTCATAAGATTTTCCATGTTTTTATTATATTCTTTTAGATTATTTAATCCTTTCTCAATTTTTTCTTCTATTTTTGTTAAAAGAGTTTTTATCTTTTCCTTTCTCTTTAATAATTCTTTTAAATGATTTCTAAGATTTAAGAGATCTTCTTCTAAGAAGCTCATATTTTGAGTTAGTTGTTTTATTTTTTCTTCCTTTTCAATTTTCATCTTATTTATATTTAAGGTATTCTGAATATTTAATCTTATTCCACCACTTATAGTTCCATTTCCTAAAAATACTTCTCCCTTTAAAGTAACTAATCTCCATCCTTCTTTTAAAAGATAACTTCTTTTTAATGCAGACTCAAAATCCTCAAAGATCAGCACATTTCCTAAAATATTATAAATTAGACCCTCATACTGAGGTTGAAATCTTATTACGTTAATTGCCCATAAACCATAAGAAATATTTTTTTGTTTATGTTCCCTATTATAAAAATTAAGGGGTCTAAAGGTAGCCCACCCCAAGTTTTTCTCTCTTAAATATTCTATCAATCTTTTTGCTGAGTACTCATCTCTAACTATAATATCAAAGAGAGAATTTCCCAATATACAATAAATAGCATTTAAATATTTTTTTTCTACTTGAATAATATCTGCTATTATCCCGAAGACCTCTTCATCTTTTAAAGATAAAACTTCTCTTACTCCCTTGGGATAATTATCCAACAAAGCCTCTTCTAAATCTCTTAATATTCTCCTTTCCTTCTGAAATTCAAAGTTTAATTCTTCTAAATATCTTTCCTTTGATCTTATTATTGTTTCCTTTGCTTTTAGATCCTCATGGGTTTTAGCAAAATAATTTTCTAATAATTCTTTTTTTATCTTTAACTTTTCTAAAACCCTTTTAACTCTACTTATAGAATTCTCAAGGGAAATCAACTTATTCTCTAAAAATTCTTTATCTAAGGATAAATATTCAGTAAAAGAAGATAATTTTTGTTCATATTTATATTTCAATATCTCTTTTTCTCTTAATTCTTTTTCTATTTCCTTTAATTCCCTCTCTAAATTAAATAATTCTGTTTTTTCTTTATTATCTTTAAGATCTCTTAATTCTTTATCTATATATTCCAATTCCTTTTTAAGATTTGTAATCTCCTCTTCAGCTCTTTCTTTTTTATCAGAAGTGCTTATAATTTTTTGATTCTCAATCTCAATTTTTAATCTCATCTCCATTAATAATGCCTTTATCTTTCCCCATTCTTTTTGATAGTCATTAGTTTCCAACTCTATTTTCCTAAGCTCTTCTTGCAATTTAATAAGATTATCATTGATAAAAGCAAATTCATTTTTTAACTTTTCTATTTTTTTCTCCTTTTCCCATATTTCTCTATTATAGGACTCAAAGGTTTTTTCAATTCTTTGCCATTGATAGAAGATTAGAGATTCCCTTACACTCTCCAATTCTTTTGATAAAGAGAGATAATGTTCTGCATCCTTGGCCTCCTTTTTTAGAATTTCAAGATTCTCCAAAAGAGCTAATCTCTTATCTTCTAATTCTCTCCATTTAGCTTCTATTATCTCTAGCTTAAATTGAGTTTCCTTAACCTTTTCTTGATACCCTGAAATTCCTGCTATATCTTCTATAAATCTCTTTAGTTCTTCTTTATTTAATATTAAAGTTTCTAACTCTCCCTGACCTATAAAAACAAAATTATGTCTTCCTAATCCATATGTGGAAAGAAAGAGCTGAAGATCCCTTAATCTTACAGTCTTATCATTTAAAAAATACTCACTCTCTCCATCTCTCTCAAGCCTTCTTGAAATAGTAACTTCCTGGAAGAAATTATCCCCCTGGGGAAGCATAAGTACTACAGAAACTTGAGTATATTTAGAAAAAGAAAGAAATTTATTTCCTCCAAAAATAACTTCCTCGGATTTTTCTGCCCTTAATAATTTTGTGCGTTGCTCTCCAAAAACCCATCTAACAGCATCCAATATATTGCTCTTTCCCGATCCATTAGGTCCTGTGATTACAATAAAATTACTTTTAAAAGGAACTTTTTGTTTTTCGAAAAAGGATTTAAAATGCTGAAGCTCTAACTCTTTAAGATACATTTTCTTTCAATTTTTGAAGAGCTTTTTTAGCTGCTTGAGTTTCTGCCTGTCTTTTACTTTTTCCTTCTCCCTCAGAGACCTTCTCATCATCAATCCACAATTCTACAAAAAAACGCTTGTTATGTTGAGGACCTTCTTCTCTTACAAGTTTATATATGGGTTTTTTATTCATAGCTGAAAGAAGCTTTCTTAAGAGAGTCTTCCAATCTATTTCATATTCGGCTCTTTCAAGTTCCTCTTTATATATATCTATCAAAAATTCCTTTACAAATTCAAATCCTTTATCTAAAAAAAGCGCTCCTATATATGCTTCAAAAAGATCTGCCAAAATTGAATCCTTTTCTCTTCCCTTTTGAAGCTCTTCTCCCCTTCCTAAAAGAATAAAATTATTTAAACCTAATTTCTTTGCTTTTTTAGCTAAGGTCTCCTTCTTTACAAGATAATTCTTAATCTGAGATAAAATTCCTTCACTGGCATTTTTATAGGTTTTATATAAGCTTTCACTCACAATTAGTCCAATTACACTATCACCTAAAAATTCTAACCTTTGGTTATTCACACCAATGGGAGGGTTTTCATGATAGTAAGAGGGATGAACTAATGCTTCTAACAATAAAGAAGGATTTGAAAATAAAATCCCAGTGGTTTTCTCTAACATTTTCAATATTTCAGTTATATCTTTAGTATCATTTTTCATTTGAATATTTCTTAAAGACTAAAGAAGCATTTTGTCCGCCAAATCCAAAGGAGTTCTTTAAAGCATACTTTATTTCCTTAACTCTTGCCTTATTTGGGACATAATCAAGATCACAGTCTGGATCTTTTTCTTCATAATTAATTGTAGGAGGGATAATTCCATTATAAATAGACAAGACAGTGGCAACACACTCTACCGCCCCTGCTGCTCCTAATAGATGTCCGAAAATGGATTTATTAGAGCTTATTGCCAATCTATAGGCATGTTCTCCAAATAGTTTCTTGATTGCTAAGGTCTCTACCTTATCGTTAAGCTTTGTGGAAGTCCCATGGGCATTAATATAATCAATCATATCATAGGAAATTCCTGAATCTAAAATAGCTCTTTTCATAGCAAGCATTGCTCCTATTCCCTCTGGATCAGGAGCAGTTATATGATATCCATCATCAGAGGTACCAAAACCTATAATTTCAGCATAAATTCTTGCATTTCTTTTTAAGGCGTGTTCTAAACTTTCTAAAATTAAAATACTCGCTCCTTCGGACATAACAAATCCATCTCTTCTTGCATCAAAAGGTTTACTTGCCTTCTCTGGAGGATCATTTTGGGTAGAGAGGGCTTGGATAGCGCAAAAGCCTGCAAGTCCCATAGGAGTTATACTTGCCTCGGTCCCTCCAACTATAGCACATTCTACTTCTCCTTGAGCAATAAGCTTATATCCATATCCAATAGCATGAGCACTTGCAGCACAAGCAGTAACTGGAGCAAAATTAGGACCTTTAAATCCATACTGTATTGCAATATTTCCAGGAGCCATATTTATAATCATCATAGGAACCACAAAGGGACTTACCTTTTTTGGCCCCTTTTCAAGAAGGACCCTGAATTGACTCTCTAAGGTCTCTAAACCTCCAATTCCAGACGCAACAATTACCGCAGTATTTTCTTTTTCTTCTTCAGTGGGTTCCCAATCTGCATCTTTTAACGCCAGCATTGTTGAGGCTAAGGAAAACTGACAAAATCTATCTAATCTTCGTGTTTCCCTTTTATCAATAAAATCTTCTGGATTAAAATCTTTTATCTCTCCTGCGATTTTTGTTGGATAATCATCGGGAGGAAATCTCTCAATATAACTTATTCCAGATTGCCCATTTTTTAAATTTTCCCAAAATTTATCTTTCCCTATTCCGATAGGGGATACCACACCCACTCCAGTAACAACAACTCTTTTTTTCATCCTTTCCCTCCTTCTAAATTATAAAAGGGTACTGGAAATATAAATAAAACCCAGTACCCTCTATCAAGACTGGACTATAATTTTTTTTCTACATATCTTACTACATCTCCTACTGTTTTAAATTTTTCAGTATCCTCATCGGGAACATCTATTCCAAATTCTTCCTCTAAAGCCATAATTAATTCTACTGCGTCTAAGGAGTCAGCCCCAAGATCATCAGTAATAGAAGAGTCCATTGTAATAAGATCTTCGTCAATCCTAAGTTGCTCTACAATAATTTTTTTAATTTTCTCCAAAATAGTAGCTTCATCCACTTTTATTCACCTCCTTCCTTAATTATATTTATGTAGCTAAACCCCCATCAACATTTATAACAATACCTGTAATATAACTTGCTTCGTCAGATGCTAAAAACTTAACAACATAGGCAACTTCCTCTGGCTTTCCAAATCTTTGCAAAGGAATCTGTTTTAGATATGCGTCCTTTAATTCCTGGGATACACTTTGGGTCATTTCTGTTTCAATAAAACCTGGTGCAATAGCATTTACAGTAATTCCTCTACCTGCTAATTCACGGGCAACAGACTTTGTAAAACCAATAATCCCTGCTTTAGCTGAAGAGTAATTTGCTTGCCCAATATTTCCTCTCTCTCCTACAATAGATGATATATTTATGATTCTCCCGCTCCTTTGTTTTATCATAATCTTTGCTGCAGCTCGGGTGCAGAGAAAAACACTCCTTAAATTTACTGCTAAGACCTCATCCCAATCTTCTATTTTCATTCTTAAAAGTAAATTATCTCTTGTAATTCCAGCATTGTTGATCACGATATCAAGACGTCCAAACTTTGTCAAGATATCTTTAAACATGTTTTCAACTTCATCCTCTTTACTAACATCAGCTTGATATAGATATGCTTCTCCGCCTAATTCCTTGGCTTCCATCATTGTCCTTTCTGCAGCTTCTTTATTACCCTTAAAATTTATTAAAACCTTTGCCCCCTCTTTTGCAAAAAGTAACGAAACAGCCTTGCCAATTCCTCTGCTTCCACCAGTTACAAGAACAACTTTATCTTTAAACATCATTCCCCTCCTTTATTTTTTTAAATCCTGAAGATTTTCAATTCCAAAAGTCCTTGCTAAGGGTAAGGTTTTTTTAATAAGGCTTTGAAGAACCTTTCCGGGACCAACCTCAATAAACTCAGATACTCCAAGATCTCTCAACTTAAATAAGATATCAGTCCAGAAAACTGAAGATGTGAATTGCAAAATTAAAACTTCCTTTGCTTCTTTCCCAGTTTTTACTTCTTCCCTCGTAGTACTACTTATTACGGGAATTTTAGGATCATTGAAAATAAAGTCTTTCATAAATTCATAAAACTTATCCTGAGCCCTTTTCATAAGGGGACAATGGAAGGGACCACTTACTGATAAGGGTATAATTCTCTTTACCTTTTCCTTCATCATTTCATGCCACTCCTCAAAGGCCTCCCTTTTCCCCGATAAGACTATCTGTTCCGTAGAGTTATAATTTGCTATCCAAAGATCTTTAATATTTTTAAGACTTTCTATAATTTCATTTCTGTCTCCCCCTAAGACTGCCCACATTCCTCCTGAGACTTCTTTTGAAATTTCTTGCATTATTTTCCCTCTTTCATAAACTAAAGATAAGCCCTGAGGGAAATCAAATATTCCTGCAGAATAGAAAGCAGAATATTCCCCAAGACTATGTCCTGCAGTATAGTCTGGTTTAATATTCTGTTTTTTAAGAAAATAATCTAACATACAACTTACAGAAAAGATAGCAGGTTGAGAATATTGGGTCTCTTTTATTAATTCTTCAGGCCCTTTTTCATAAATATTGATAATATTAGAACCTAACTTTTGAACTTCAGATATAAAAAAGGAAAATTCATGGGAAGATAAAAAGAGAGAAAACATTCCTAAAAATTGAGAACCTTGTCCTGGAAAAACAAAAGCCCTCATAATCTAATTTTCCTTAACCCTTTACCTCCTTCCATCTCATAATAGCAGTCCCCCATGAAAGTCCTGCTCCAAATCCAACAAAGGCTATCAGATCTCCATTTTTAATTTTTTTATTTATCAATAATTCCTCTAAGGTTAGAGGAATAGATGCTGTAGATGTATTTCCATATTTATTAAGGGTAATTCCCACTCTCTCTAATGGAAGTCCTAATCTCTCTGCTCCTGCTTGAATTATTCTTATGTTTGCTTGATGAGGTATTAACCAATCTAAATCCTTTGGAGATAAATTTGCTTTATACAATGCCTCTTCGGCACTTTCAGCAATTACTCTTACAGAAAATTTAAAAACTTCTCTACCGTTCATTTTTATATAATGAAGTTTCTTATCAATACTTTCATAAGTAGCGGGAATTCGTGAAATACCTGCAGGAATCTCTAAAAGATTTGCTCCTTCCCCATCTAAATGTAGATTCCAAGAAATTAATCCATAACCTTCTCCAACTTCTCTAAGGATTACTGCACCAGCAGCATCACCAAACAATACACATGTGTTTCTATCTTGCCAATCTACCAATCTTGAAAGAACCTCTGTTCCAACAATCAAAACAGTCTTCACATCTCCACTCTCAATAAATTTAGCTCCAGTAATTAGAGATGAAACAAATCCTGCACATGCAGATAGGAGATCAAAACCTCCTGCCCTTTTTGCTTTAATTTTCTGTTGGATAATAGCAGAAGTAGGAGGAAAAATCATATCAGGTGAAGAAGAGGTAGTAATAATCAAATCAATATCATCTGGAGAAATATTTGCTTTTTCCAATGCTTTTAGAGAAGCTTCTGCTCCCAAATCTGAAGGATTTACTCCATCTTCTGCAATATATCTAGTCTTTATCCCTGTTCTTGTGGTAATCCATTCATCCGAGGTATCAACAATCTTTTCTAAATCAAAATTTGTTAAAATTTTAGAAGGAAGTGCGGTACCAACACTGATAATTCCAATGCCCATTTCAAAAATCTCCTAAAATTATTATTTTTCTTTCTTTTCTTTTATCTCAATCACATTCCTTCCTTCATAGAAACCACAAAAGGGACAAATTCTATGAGGTAATATAAGTTTATTACAATTTCCACATTCAACCAAAGTTATCCCTTTAAGTTTATATCTAACCCATCTTCTATCCCTTCTTGAGGTTGAAAGTTTTCTCCTAGGTAATCCCATTCTTTATTTCCCTCCTTTTTCTCTTAATAACCTCTTTAGTGGCTCCCAACGCGGATCTATTTTCAAGTCTTTAGAACATTCACAAGGACCTAAATTCAAATCATGTCCACAAACAGGACAAAGACCTTTACAGTTCGGACTACAAAGGGGCTTTATAGGCAAAGAAATCCGTATGTTATCTTCAATAAGAGGCTCTAAAAAAAGAGTTTCCTTTTCTAAAACAAATTTAAAATCTTCCTCTTTTAACTCTACCTCTTCCGAAGGAGAAATATTTCTTATAATTGGTAAATCCCAGAGATATATTTCTTCTACATCTATATTTAAAATATATGGGAATTTTTTTAAACATCTACTACAGATAAGCTCCATGGTTCCCTTTATTGTACCCTTAATTAAAACCTCTTTTCCCAAATTAGTTAGTAATAGATTTACATGGATTGGAGTATCAAACTCCAAATCTTCATAATGAGGGGAAAAATCTTCTTTAATTAGAAGTTCTTTCCCCACTTGAGAATGAAGATCAGCTAAGAAAATATACATAATTTCACCTTCTTTGTATATCTAATTTACTTATTAATCGAATAGTTTCCCGAGCAATCATCAACTCCTCATTGGTTGGTATAACCCAAACTTGAACCCTTGAATCTTCTGTACTAATTTTTCTTTCCTCTCCTTTAAACTCATTTTTTTCTACATCTATTTTTATACCAAGATGCTCCATATTTTCACAAACCATCCTTCTTATTATTGGTGACCTCTCTCCAACCCCAGCAGTAAAAACTAAGGCATCTAAACCACCAAGAATAGCATAATAAGCACCTATATATTTTTTAACCCTATAAGTAAAGATCCGTAGAGCAAGTTGAGCCTTTGGATTTCCAATTTCAGCGCTTTCTTCAACATCTCTAAAATCATTACTTACACCAGAAATTCCTAAAATGCCACTTTTTTTATTAAGAATATTATCCATTTCCTCTGGGGATATGTTTTCTTTCTCCATAATTATCAATGGAATTGCAGGATCAATATCTCCACATCTTGTGCCCATTACAAGCCCCTCTAATGGAGTATATCCCATACTTGTATCAATAGATTTTCCTTCTTTGATAGCAGTTATACTGGCACCATTTCCTAAATGACAGGCAATTAATTTTAGGTCTTCCACTGGCCTCCCAATAAGCTCTGCAACTCTTCTTGATACATAAAAATGTGATGTCCCATGAAATCCGTACCTTCTTATCTTGAATTTTTCATACCACTCATAAGGAAGAGCATATAAATAAGCCTCCTTAGGCATAGTTTGATGAAAGGAAGTATCAAAAACCATAACTTGAGGAGTTCCTGGAAGAAAAGAAAGACATGCATCGATACCCTGAATATTATAAGGATTATGAAGAGGAGCCAAATTTTCACATTCTTTAAGTTTTCTGTATGTATCATCATTTACTAATGTCGACTCAAAAAATGCTTCTCCACCATGAACTATTCTATGCCCTACCGAATCTATCTCCCTTAGGGATTTTAAAACTCCATCTTCCTTATCAACTAACAAATTTAAAATCACTTCAATTGCCTTCTTATGATTTGGCAAGTCTATGTCTATAATTTTTTTATTATTATTAAACTGATGTACTATCCTTGAACCCTTAAACCCTATTCTCTCCGCAAGCCCCTTTGCTAATACATTTTCCTTTTCCATATTTAAAACTTGATATTTTACTGAAGAACTACCACAATTAAGAACAAGTATTTTCATCTCCTACCTCCTTTTCTTCCTTGAAAAATTCTCAGGTAATTATATAATAGCAAATATTATTAAACAAGATAACTAAAATAATCGTTATTTTAAAATTTTCTTATATGTTCTACAGGAATATTATTTTCTCTAAAAAGATCATTTATCAAAATCAAGTCTTCTGTTTGAAGTCTAAGGACTAAGAATCCATAGTAACCTTCTTCATCGCAAGGAAAAGTCAATAAGCTTAATATATTTATACCCTTTTCTGCTAATAAATTCACAATTCTTGCTATCTCTCCAGGAGTATTTTTTATTCTTAAGGTATATCTAAGGCTCTTCTCACCCACACCAAACATATCTATAAAAGCCTTAAAAATATCAGTTTCTGTAATAATTCCAATCACTTCCTTTTTTTCTAAAACAGGCAGGGCACTTATTTTATTTTCCCTCATAATTATAGCCGCTTCTTCTATAGGAGCATCTGCATCTATAGTTATAGGATTTGGAGTCATTGCATCTTTTACCTTAAGCTTCTCTAATAGATAATTTAGTTCGAAGATGCTTAAGGAAGTTGCCTGAGAAGGAGAAACAGTTCTTAAATCTCTTTCTGTTACAATTCCCACAAGTTTGTCTTTCTCCATCACTAAAAGTCTTCTTACCTGGAATCTTTGCATTATTTTCCATGCTTCCAAAATAGAAGCATTGGGAGAAACAAAAATAGGACTTTTTGTCATTCTCATTCTAACAAGCATAGTAATTAACCTCCCAAATATGCCTTCCTAACTTGTTCATTTCTTGCAATTTCTTGGGAAGGTCCATACATTAAGATTTTTCCTGTTTCTAATACATAAACTCTATGAGAAATAGAAAAAGCCATATTAGCATTTTGTTCTACTAATAAGAGAGTCTTACCTTCTTCGTTGATTTTTTTCAAAACCCTAAAAATTTCTTGGACTAATAATGGGGCAAGCCCCATAGAGGGTTCATCTAATAAAAGTAGTCGAGCATCAGACATTAAAGCTCTACCAATAGCAAGCATTTGTTGTTCTCCGCCACTTAAAGTTCCTGACAATTGCTTGTATCTTTCTTTCAGACGAGGAAAGAGAGAAAAAACAAATTCAAGATTAGCTTTTATTTTTTTCTTATCCTTACATAAATACGCTCCCAATTCTAAATTTTCCCAAACAGTAAGATTAGCAAATACTCTTCTTCCCTCAGGAACATGAGCAATTCCTAAGGCTGAAACTTTATGAGGAGGAAGCTTCTTAAGATTTATCTCATAAAAGAAAATATCTCCAGTTGTAAGATTTACTAATCTTGATATAGTCTTTAAAGTAGTTGTTTTTCCTGCACCATTAGCTCCAATAAGAGCAACTATCTCTTTTTCCTTTACCTCAAAATTTATTCCCTGAAGAGCTTTTATTCCTCCATAGTAAACATGTAAATTATTAACTGATAACACTTTTTTCCTCCCTACCCAAATAAGCTTCAATGACCCTTGGATTACTTCTTATTTCCTCTGGCTTTCCCTCTGCAATCTTCATCCCATAATCAAGAACAATAATTCTTTCACAAATCTCCATTACTACTTCCATATGATGCTCTATTAAAACAATTGTAATATTAAACTTATCCCTTATATATGAAATAAGATTTATCAACTCCTTTGCCTCATAAGGATTCATACCTGCTGCAGGCTCATCTAAAAGTAATAGTACAGGATTTGTTGCCATAGCTCTTGCTATCTCAAGTCTTCTTTGTTCTCCATAAGGCAAATTCTGAGCTATTTCATTTCTCCTTTCACAAAGATGAAAAAACTCAAGAATTTCTTTCGCTTTTTCCTCTTGTATTTTCTCTTCCTCGTAAAATTTACTTCCCCTTAAAAGAGTATCAAAAATATGAACATTATGAAACTTATGCATAGCAATTCTAACATTATCCATTACCGTCAGCTGTTTAAAAAGACGAGGATTTTGAAAAGTTCTTGCAATACCTAATCTTGTTATCTCATAAGATTTTAATCTTTCAATATTTTTTCCTTTAAAAATTATTTCTCCTCTTAATGGGGGATAAAAACCTGTGATTAAATTAAAAACAGTAGTTTTTCCAGCACCATTTGGTCCTATAATTCCTAAAATTTCTTTTTCTTCAACATAAAAATCTAAATTTGCAACAGCCATTAATCCACCAAAAGCACAAGATAGATTATTTACTTCTAGTATTTTCATTTTCTCTCACCCTTGCATATATCCTTTTGATGACCGAAGGTGAAAATTCTTTTCCTCCCATTATTCCTTGAGGTCTTAGAAGCATTATTCCTATAAGGATAATAGAATATATTACTAAACGGAGATAAGTGAAACCTCTCAATGTCTCAGGAAGCACCGTCAAAATAAAAGCACCTAAGACGGAACCAGTAATACTTCCCATACCTCCTAAAACTATCATTAGAAGAATTTCTACAGACCTAAAAAAAGTAAAGCTGCTAGGATGAAGCATCATCAGGTAGTGAGCAAATAATCCTCCTGCTATTCCAGCAAAAAATGCTCCAATTATAAAGGCCAAAACCTTGTAAAATGTAGTATTTATCCCCATAGTTTCCGATGCTATTTCGTCTTCTCTTATGGAAATAATAGCCCTTCCATGAGAAGAAACAATAAGATTTCTAATTACCAGTAAACAAATAATAAACCAAAAAATTACCCAAGAAAGATCAGTCCTTTGAGGAATACCTGGAAAACCCCTTGGTCCTCCAACTATATCTAAATTCAAAATAGTTACCCTTACTATCTCTCCAAAACCTAAGGTTGCAATAGCAAGATAATCTCCTTTAAGTCTTAATGTGGGAATTCCTACGATGAGGCCCAAAATTGCAGAAAATAAACCTCCCAAAAGGAGAAAGGCGAAAAATACTACAATCTTTACTATATCTTGCGGAAAAAAATTTAATAAAGAGATAAATCTTTCTCCCTGATATACACTTAACGCAGAACTAAAATATCCCCCAACAGCCATAAATCCAGCATGTCCAATAGAAAATTGCCCAGCAAAACCATTAATGAGATTTAAACTCATAGCTAAGATACTATTTATACCCCAAAAGATTAAAATTTGATAAAAATAAGGATTTAACCCTCTTGCTAAATCTCCCAAATAAACTAAAAGTATTATAAGAATAAAAATTAATAAATAATTCCTTTTCATTATACCTTTTCTCTCATATATTTTCCTAAAATTCCTGAAGGTCGGATAAGAAGGATAAAAATAAGAATGATAAAAGCCACAGCATCTCTAACCGTCGAAGAAATAAAGGCAGAAACTAAAACTTCAGCAATTCCCAAGATAAATCCTCCCAACATAGCACCAGGAATTATTCCAATTCCTCCAAGAACTGCAGCGACAAAAGCTTTCAATCCAGGCATTACTCCCATATATGGATCTATTTTATTAAAATATAAACCTACCAACATCCCTGCTGCAGCAGCTAAAGATGACCCTATAGCGAAAGTAAGAGCGATAACTTTATCTATATCAATTCCCATCATTAACGCAGTCTCCTTATCAAAAGAAACTGCCCTCATAGCTTTTCCTACTTTTGTTCTAAGAACAATAAATTGAAGCAAAAACATAAGTGTTATAGATACTAAAATTATAATAATCTGTCTATTTGTTACAACAATATCACCTATAAAATAAATTTGTAATGGAATTTTCTGAGGAAAGGGTTTTGGAGAAGCTCCTATCCATAAGACCATTAAATTCTCCAATAAAAAAGATACTCCTATAGCAGTTATAAGCAATGAAATTCTTGGCGCTAATCTTAAAGGTCTATAAGCAAATCTTTCAATTATAATTCCTAAAACCGCTGCACCTCCCATAGCAAATAAAAGTCCCATTGGAAAAGAGAAATTCCAAAGACCAAATGCAAAATACCCTAAAAAAGCTCCCATCATATAAATATCACCATGGGCAAAGTTAATAAGGCGAAGAATACCATATACCATGGTATAACCCAAGGCAATTAAAGCATATATACTTCCCAAAGATATCCCGTTTAATATCTGTTGAATCACATTTTCCATAAATATTCCCTTTTCAAAAGTATAAAAAAAATAATATCAAAAAAATAGGAGGGGGTAAACCCCTCCCTTAGAAAGGTATCTTATGGTCTAACTGTTGCCTTGTAAACTTGTTTTCCTCCTTTTATCTCAATAATAACTGCACTCTTTATAGGATTTCTATTTCGATCAAAATATATGGTACCCGTCACCCCTCTAAAGGGTTTATCCTTTGTAAAACCTACTAATGCATCCCTTATCTTAGAAGACTCAGCACTCCCTGCTCTTTTTATAGCTTCTACAAGAAGCATAGCTGCATCATAGGAAAGAGCAGCTAAAGCGTCGGGGGTTTCTCCAAATTTCTTCTTGTAACTTTTTACGAAGGTTTGAACCTTTGAATCCTTTGATTCTGAGCTGTAATGATTACTAAAGTAACATCCTTCTGCAGCTTTTCCAGCGGTCTCCAGAAGTCTTGGAGAATCCCAACCATCACCACCACCAAAGGGAACAGTTATTCCTAATTCTCTTGCTTGTAGAAGAATGGGACCAATATCTGAATAATAGCCAGGAAGGTATACAAATTCAGGTTTTGCAGCTTTAATTTTTGTAAGTTGAGCTCTAAAATCAGGATCTCCCTCGGAATAAGACTCTTCAATTACAATTTTCCCCCCCAATTTTGTGTATGCTTCTTTATAAAATTGGGCCAAACCCTTACTATAATCACTTGTTACTGCAACTAACATAGCTGATGTTTTTAATCTTAGGGTTTTATATACAAAATTTGCCAGAACAGTTCCCTGAAAATCATCAACGAAGCAAGCTCGGAAGATATAGTCACCAACTAAAGTCACTCTTGGATTTGTAGAAGTTGGTGTCATCATAACAACCTTGGACGCCTGACAAATAGGAGCAAGGACTAAACTCATAGAACTTGCGACTTCACCTAAAATTGCTACAACTTTATCCCTCTCAATCAACTTTTTAGCAGCATTAGCAACTTCTTCTGCTTTATATTGATCATCTTCCAAAATTAACTCTATCTTGCTTCCCATTACTCCACCTTTTGCGTTTACCTCTTCAAATGCCATTTTAACACCATTTGCAGAAGATATACCGAAGGTTGCAATAGGCCCTGTTATTGGAAATATAGCACCAATTTTTATAGTGGGTGCTGCTTGAAGAGGAAAGATTAAGAGACTAAAAATAATACCTAAAAGTAGTATAACCTTAAGAGACCTTTGCATTATCTCACCTCCAATAGATTTTTAATAAAACAGGGATGTCCACATCTTATAGGACATCCCTGTTCCTATTGTTTTGAAGTATATATTTTATAAAAAGGTATGTCAAGAAAGTGATTACAGGTCAGACAATAATTTATTTTGACATAAATATATTTATTGTTTTATAATAAATCTACACCCCCCTCCTTATAGGCGGCTGGGGGAATAACATCGGCCCCAGTCGCCTCCTTTTTTGAAAATTTTATAGAGATTTTTGGGTTTGTATGGATAATTGGAACTTGTGGAGTAATGGGGATATAAAGATAAGAAAAAGGCTATTAAGTCTTGGATTTCCTGTTTTTATAGAAAATCTTTTTCAACTTTTATTTAGTTTTGTTGATATGTTTTTCGTAGGATTCTTAGGAAATGTTGCATTATCATCTGTAGGTTTAGGAGGTCAAATAGTTAATATCTTTATTGCCATATTAGCATCTTTAACTACAGGTACCTTAGTAACAGTAGCTCATAGTATAGGTTCTAAAAAATATAAAATTGCTCAGTCTTACCTTGCAAATTCTTTAACCCTTGGATTGATCTTGTCTTTACTTCTATTTTTATTTGGAGTCTTTTGGGTAGATCCATTATTGCTCTTATTGGGAGCAAAGGGAGATTTAAGAAATCTTACTTCTTTATATCTTAAATATATAATTATCCCTGGTTTTCTTTTAGTTTTTATCCCTATAATTTCTGCTGGTCTAAGAGGTGCTGGGGACACTAAAACACCATTATATGTGACCATGGTAGCTAATATTATAAATATTTTTGGTGATTATATATTAGTATTTGGAAAATTAGGCTTTCCAGCGATGGGAGTTGTTGGTGCTGCTTTAGCAACTTCCATCTCAAGATTCATCGCCTTAATTTATCTCTTTATTGTTTTATATTTCAGAAACTCTTTATTTAGAATTCAAATCGATAGAATATTAAGTTTTGAAAAGGATAAAATACTCCAAATATTAAGAATTGGGGTTCCTACATCCTTAGAACAGTTGTTCTTCTCAATTGGAGCTTTAATCTATGCTTCAGTTGTACTTCAATTAGGAACAAAGGCGTACGCTGCTCATAGAATTGCATTAAATATTGAATCTTTATCATTTCAACCAGGTTTTGCCTTTGCAGTTGCTGCAACAACCCTTGTGGGACAATTTAGAGGAGCAAAAGAAGATGACAATGCATTCAAAGCTTCTATAGAAGCATGGAGAATAACTGTAGTTTTTATGGGAACAATAGGAATACTCTTATTCTTATTTCCTGATTATTTAGTGAGAATATTTAGTAGAGAAAAAGATGTTATTAATATGGCAGTTTTAGCATTAAAAATTATAGCTTTTATTCAACCCTTATTAGCCACTAATATGGTTATGGCAGGATCATTAAGAGGATCTGGAATGTCAAAGCTTCCTATGATTTCAAACGGGCTTGGAATGTGGATTATTAGAATTCCCTTTACTTATTTTTTTATAAATATTCTAAAAATAGGCTTTCCAGGAGCTTGGATTGCTATGGCAATGGATATAACTTTTAAAGCTTTATTTAATTTTTATTTCTTTGTTATAAAGAAATCTTGGAAAAATTTAGTGATAAAAGTTTCAACTCATGAGGGATAAGTCTTGATTTTAAAAGTTTTAAATTTAGCTTGTTTAGATTATAAAAAGGCATGGGATTTACAAAAATTTCTTAATTTTCACAGGGCAAAAGACAATATTTCAGATACCCTTATCCTTTTAGAACACTTTCCAGTTATAACCCTTGGAAGATTTGGAAAAATAGAAAATTTATTAAAATCAAAGGAAGAATTGAAAAGATTGAACATAGATTTCTATAGGGTTGAAAGGGGCGGAGACATAACTTATCATGGACCTGGACAACTCGTAGGATATTTTATCTTCAAAATATCAAGCATAAAAAAAATAATTCTTACAATTGAAGAATCTATTCAAAAACTTTTAAAAAAATATGGAATAGAATCCCAAATTTTAGAGAAATATATTGGGATTTGGGTAGGAGATAAAAAAATTTGCTCTATTGGAATGGCGGTAAAGGAAAAAGTCTCTCTTCACGGATTTGCTTTGAATGTAAACAATGATTTAACTCCCTTTTCTTATATAATTCCATGTGGTTTAAAAGATAAAAAGGTAACTTCTATATATGAAGAAATAAAAACCCCTTTCCCCTTAAAGAAAATAAAAATAGACTTTATAGAAATTTTTTCAAAAAATTATGGCTTTGATAAATTTGATATTATCGATATTTTCGATGATAAGGTGCTCCAAAACCTTGAAAAGCTTTTGGGGGTCCTAATATCTCCATAAGTATTATAGCTTCTGGCAATTTTTTTTCTAAATTCCCTTCTAAAAATAAAATGGGTTTTTCCTTTTCTAATTTAAAAGGGGAAGACGTAACTTTTTTCTCTTCTAATTTTGGTAAAGTAGTTCTTGGCTTCTTATATTCCTCCCTTTTAATAATTAATCCTCGTTCCCTTAGGATTGCTATCGCCTTGGAAATATTTCCTTTCGCTTCCTCTAAGGCCTTTTTAACATCATAGAGTTCCGCTCCTGTCTTTTCTTGGATTTCTTTTATTTTGTCCTTTTCAAATTTTTCCTTTTCTAATTCCTTTTCGATTAACACAGGCTCTATCTTTCTTGGTACATTCACTTTTTTCTTTTGAGATTCCTTAATTGCAGAAAGAATACTTACCAAAATCATAAAAAGGAAATAAAGTAGGATGATCCAATCCATTATTCCCTACCCTCTTCTGCTTTTTTTGTTAATTGAGATATTGCTTCTCTCATTGCAGTATCAGCCATTATATTTTTCAAAGTATAATAATCTAATACCCCAAGCTTTCCCTCTTTGAAGGCTTGAGCTATAGCAAGAGGAATTTCTCTTTCTGCCTCAGTAACCTTTGCTCTCATTTCTTGAGTTAATGCTTTCATTTCCTGTTCCCTTGCAATAGCTAAGGCCCTTCTACTTTCGGCCTGAGCCTGAGCTATTCTCATGTCTGCCTCTGCCTGATCACTCTTTAATCTTGCTCCTACATTGCTTCCTACATCCACATCCGCAATATCAATGGATACAATTTCAAAAGCAGTTCCCGCATCTAAACCCTTTGCAAGAACAGTTCTTGAAATGCTATCTGGATTCTCTAAAACTTCTTTATAACTTTCTGCAGAACCAATTGTTGTAACAATCCCCTCCCCTACCCTTGCTATTACTGTTGCCTCTCCTGCTCCACCCACTAATCTCTCAATATTTGCCCTTACAGTTACCCTTGCCTTTGCCTTTAATTCAATACCATCCTTTGCCACCGCTGCAACAATTGGAGTTTCAATTACTTTGGGATTTACACTCATTTGAACTGCTTCCAAAACATCCCTTCCAGCAAGATCAATAGCTGCTGCCTTTTCAAAACTCAGAGGAATCCCTGCTCTTTGGGCAGCAATCAAAGCATTTACAACTCTATCTACATTTCCACCAGCAAGATAATGGGCTTCCAACTTGTCTAAGGTAAGATTTAATCCAGCTTTATGTGCTTTTATCATTGACGTTATTATTATTCCTGGAGGAACCCTTCTTAATCTCATACCAATAAGATCAAATATCCTTATAGAAACTCCAGCAGCTAATGCAGATATCCAAAGTCCTAAAGGAACAAAGGAGAAAAATATCGAGAAGAAAATCATCACTAATACAAAAATAAACAACGTGTATACTAAATTCATTTTAAATCCTCCTCACAAAGATTTTATTCCCCTCAATCTTTAAAATAATAATTTCTGTTCCCGGAGATAAATATTCAGATTCTGAGTAAACTTCTAATTTTTCTCCATCTATATCAGCAAAACCTGTAGGTCTCAACATAGTAAGAGCCTTCCCCTTCTTTCCTATTAAATCTGTCCTTTCTTTCACTGCCACATATCCTAAGTCTTTCTTTTGATCCTCAGGAATACTTAGTTTCTTCCAAGCTTTACTTTTAGGAAGATAAAAGGCTAAAAATATAATTAAGGAAGATATTGCAAAAAGAGCTGTTAAGGTTGCTTGAAGAGTGCTCCCCGAACTACTAATAAGCCAAAAGATACTAAAAAATATTGATGCAGTTCCAGTTATTCCTGCAACTCCAAATCCTGGAGTATGCATTTCAATAAACAAAAGCACTAATCCCAAGATAAAAAGAAGTAAAGGCTCATATCCTGCTAATCCTGCAAAGATGTGTCCTCCAAAGAATAAACCTAAGCATACAAGAGCTAAAAGCTCAGGAAATCCTAATCCAGGTGTTAAAACAGCTACATATAGGCCCAGTAATCCTACCATCAAAATAATGCTTGAAAATGTTGGATCAGTTATAAATCTTGTTAAATTTTCAGACCAGGTTGGATTTAATTTTTTTAAAGGTTCCTTATCCAATTTATAAAATTTTAGAAGACTATTCAAATCTTCAAAGACAGCATCAGCATATTTCCAATCTTTTGCTTGATTAGCAGAAAGACTTAATATCTCTCCCTCTTTTTTAAGATTTGGGATTATAATTTTTTTATCTACCATTCCACCCGCAATTCTGGGATCTCTTTTTCTCCTTTCAGCTGTGCTTTCAAATTCTGATCTCAAAGCAGAAATAGTTTTCTCATCGGCAGGTCTTGGTTCTGCAGCACCTATACTCCCAGAAGGCGATATTACTATTTTCTGGCAAGAAATAGCAATTAATGCACCAGCAGACCATGCTCTATCTTTTACAAAAGCAATTGTTAAAATTGGCGTGTTAATAATAGCATCTCTTATTTTAACAGCTGCATCAACTCTCCCCCCAAAGGTATCTATTTCAAAAATAAAGGCCTTTGCATTTGGATTTTCTCTTATACTCCTTTCCACAAAGGAAGCTAAGCCTAAATCTATAGTCCCCTTTATAGGAATTAAGTAGACAGTATTTCCTTGGGCAAATAAAGGCAAAATTAAGAGGAAAATAATTATAAAAGTTTTCCTCAAAAGACTCTTTAACCTCCTTTCTCTTTGGTATAGTATATACCAATATATGGAATAAGAAAAGAGAAGGGAAGAAGAGAAAAAGAAATCTCAAGAGATATAAAGGGGGTTATAAATAAGGAAAAGCATAATATAGCAACCCAAGACAAAATAGATAGGATATATGCAGACAAATGTCTATTGTAGATAATTTCTTTAATCACAGGAAAGAAGGATAAAAACAAAAATTTATTTTCTATTCCTTTTATTAGAATAAAAAGAGAAAAAATAAAGATCTCATCAAAAAGCGAGATTAAAAAGGATTCTTTCATAAACCTTTTCTTAAAAAGATAGTATAAGCTAAGATTATAAAAGAAAAGAAGAAAAAAATACATTTTTAACCCAAAGGAACTAAATATAGTCCCTAAATAGAGGAAGAAAGCAAAAAGAAGCATTGTAATTAAAAATCTTATTCGAGCTATTACTATCTCATTCATGATTTTTTCTCCACACTTAAAATTTCTGACAAGTAAAGCTCATCCTTGTTATCATCATATTCAAAAATTTCAGCATATCTCCCCCAATCAATTAATACATCTAATTGTTTTTCTGCTTCTTGAGCAGAAAGGTGTTGTTTAAGAAGATCAAGGAAAAAGTCTCTTGGGGCTTTATGATTAGATTTTGACTGTAAGACCCTTATTATTTGTTTTAAAAATGGAACCTTTTCAATAGCTAACTCTTTGAATATTTCCTTTCTTTCCAAAACATCAGCTTCTGCAAACTTTTTCCCTGAATTTGTAAGAACAAAATCTCCCTCTTTTATCTCTGCTAATCCTAATATTTCCGCGGCCTCCACTATGGGTAACAGATCCTCAATATCCATTAGTAATTCTTCCCCTAATTTATATATATCTACTGGTCCCTCTAAATCGTTTACTAACTCGATCAATCCTGTTATAGCTCCAACTCCAGCTTGGGGAATAAAAAGATGTTTCTTTTCTCTAAATGCAAGTTTTTCCACAGGTTTTCCTGTTAAAATGCTGTATATCATATCAACCAAATTAAGAAATTCTTTTGATTTTTTATCTCTCCAATGGGGTATTTCTATTTTCACCTCTCTTATTATCCTTCCCGGATCTTTACTTAACAATAACACCCTATCTGCTATATATACCGCCTCTTCAATACTGTGAGTCACAAGAATCATAGCTTTTGTGGGTATTCTTTTTTCCATCCATAATTCTATTGAGTCATTTCTTAAATTTTCTGCCGTTAACACATCAAGAGCAGAAAAAGGCTCATCTAATAGGAGAATATCGGGTTCCATTACTAAAGCTCTTGCAAAACCCACTCTTTGCTTCATTCCTCCTGATAATTCCTTAGGATAAGCATTTTCAAAGCCATCAAGTCCTATCAAATCTATAGCTTTTAAGGCTTTTTCTCTTCTTATTTCTTGGGGTAATCCTAAAACCTTTAATCCCAATTCTACATTCTCTAAAACTGTAAGCCAAGGAAAAAGAGCAAAATTTTGGAATACCATAGCAACCCCATGATTAATGCCATTTAATTCTTCTCCCTTATAATAAACCTTTCCCTCCTGAGGCCTTAATAAACCTGCGATTATTCTTAGGATTGTAGATTTCCCTGAGCCTGAAGGGCCTAAAAGAGAAATTATCTCCCCCTCATTAACACTAAAATTTACTTTATCTAAAACCTTTATCTCTCCTTCGGGAAATTTAAAGCTTAGAGAAACATTTTCTAACCTTAATAGTTCCATAATAACCTCCTCCTTAGTGACTAAACTTTTCTTCTGACAATTTAAACATTCTCTTCCAAAATAATCTATTTATTAAAACAACCATCATAGCCATAGTCAAAGTTGATCCTGCAAGAAGAGCATTGTTCCCTATAGAAGAGGCTTCTGTAATTAATGCCCCAAGTCCCATTGTTTTTATTACTCTATTACCAAAAACTATATATTCTGAAACAATACTTGCATTAAAAGCCCCACCCATAGCAGTTATACCACCCGTCACAAGGTAGGGAAATATGCATGGAAAAATTAGAATTCTCCACTTCTCCAATTTTTTTATTCCCACCAAATTTGAAACCTCTAAAAGATCCTTAGGAATGGAGATAGCTCCTGCAATTATATTAAAAAGAAGATACCATTGGGTTCCTAACATCATTAATAAAATGCTTGCGATATTTAATCCCCCAGAAATATTTATTAAAAAGATTAAAATTATTGGAAAAATTGCAGTAGCTGGAATTGATGCTAAAATTTGGACAATAGGCTGAACAATCTTTGTTAGTTTAGGATTTGTTCCAACCTTTACCCCTATAGGTAAAGTCCAGAGAAGTCCTATTATCATTGCAATATTTACCCTTAAAAAGGTGATTAGAGCGGAAAGTAATATAATTTTCCAGTTTTTAAAAGAAAGTTTAAAAATTAAAGAACCTAATCCAAAAACTCCCCTTAAAATCAATAATATTATTACAGCTATTATAAAACCATTAAATACTCTTCCAAAATTAGAGGAAAAGGATGAAACTTTAGTTCTTTTATATTTTTCCACAAAATATTGGTTAACCTTTTCTCTTAGAGGAGAGCCAAATTTCTCTCTCATAAAATTCAATATTTGAGATCTTCTATACCAAAGAAGAATTGTAGATTCGTAACTCTCTCCACTTTCTGTAAACTCAAATTTAAACTTCTGGGACCAGGCTATTAAAGGCCTCCAAATCAATTGATCAATAAGTATAATCATCAATATGAGAGAAAAAAGACCCAAAAGAATTTTAGAAATATCCCCTTTAATGGAAGCAAAGGAAAGATAAGAGCCAATTCCAGGGAGTATAAAGTTCTGATTAGTAATTGTAAACATTTCGCAAGCCATTAAAAAGAACCAACCGCCTGCTACAGACATAATACTATTCCATAAAAGCCCTATTGCTGAGTAGGGAAGTTCTAAATGCCAAAATCTTTGCCATGGATTAAGCCTCATAATTTGAGCTGCTTCTCTTAAGTCTTTTGGAATTGAGATTAAAGAGTGGTAAAAACTAAAAACCATATTCCAAACTTGTCCAGTAAATATAAGAATTATAGAAGTTATTTCTAAACCTATCTGAGAACCAGGGAATAAAGCTAATACTGCCATAAAAACAGGAGGTAGAAAGGATAATACAGGAATAGATTGTAATATATCTAATAAAGGAATAAGAATTTTTTCTAATTTTTTATTATATGCAGCAGTATAACCATAAACTAAAGTGAATATAAAAGATAGAATATAAGCAAGGATTGCTCTAATTAAAGAATATAATGAATAAAGAGGAAGCTTTGATGGGGAAAGATCAAAGGAAAGAGGTTCATAGGGTCTCGTATAATAAGTATTTAAAGAGGAAATTGCATATATGATACTTCCAATAAAGAGAAGTATCAATATATCTCCAATGGAAAATTTTCGATATGAAATAGGAGACCAGGTTATCCTCTTCATAATCTCTGGTCTCCTTCTTTTGGCAATTTAAAATTATATATGGGAGAAAGCCTAATAAATTCCATCTTCTTATTTTATCTCCTTTCCTTGTATTTTTACATAAGAAGATAAATCTCGGCACCTGTTCACCTTCTTTAGTACTCATAAAGTTAAGCCTTCTCCCTCCTTTCTTTTTTCAATCTTCTACCTCTTAATATAATCCTCTTAAAATTAAGTGTCAATTAAAATTTATAAAATGAGGTATAATATCTTAAAGAAAGGAGAAAAAATATGGCAGATAAACTTTATTTAGCTTTTGTCTGGCACATGCATCAGCCCTATTATAAAGATAATCAGAAGAATATTTATCTTTTTCCATGGGTGAGGCTTCATGCCATCAAAAATTACTATAATATGGCAAGTATACTTAAAGAATTTCCCAAGATAAAACAAACCTTTAATTTTGTTCCTTCTCTTATTCTTCAGTTAGAAGATTATATATATAACAACGTAAAGGATTTATGGCTTGAAAAAACCCTTATTCCTGCAGGAGATTTATCTGAAGAAGATAAAAAATTCATTATTGATAAATTTTTCTGGATTAACTTAGAGAAAAAAGTTTTAATACACCCAAGATATAGGGAGTTATGGGAGAAAAAACAAAGAAAAGAAGGATATAATGTTCAGGACTTTTTAGACTTACAAGTCCTCTATAATCTCGCTTGGTTTGATCCTGAATATAGAGAAAAAGACAATTTTTTAAAAAAGCTTTGGAAAAAGGAAAAGTTTTATTCTGAAGGAGAAAAGTATGAGGTTATAAAAAAACAAAGAGAAATTATGAAGAAAATTATTCCTTTATACAAGGAATTGCAAGATCAAGGACAGATTGAGATTATCTTCTCTCCTCTTTTTCATCCCATTTTACCTCTTTTATATGATACTAATTTCGCGAAAAGATCTACTCCAGACATTCCTTTGCCATCTTTCCCCTTTCGCTATCCTCAAGACGTGAAAGAACAAATTAAATTAGGAATTGAAGTATATGAAAAACACTTTGGTAAATTTCCAAAGGGAATGTGGCCTTCTGAACAAGCAGTAAGTCCAGAAATTATTGAGCTTTCCTCCGATTTTAATATTCAATGGATAATAAGTGATGAGAAAATATTATTTAGCACTATAAACAAAGAAATTATAAGAGACTCTGATGGTTACATGATAAAACCTGAAATTCTTTATAAACCCTATAGAGTAAATATAGGTAAATCTATTAATATTATCTTTCGAGATGCCCTTCTTTCTGACAAAATTGGATTCGTATATATGCACTACCCCTCAAAAGATGCAGCAATGGACCTTTACAACAGAATTCTAAATATAAAGAATAGATTACCTAAGAACTATCCTTATCTTTTAACCATTGCCTTAGATGGAGAAAATTGCTGGGAGTATTATGATAATGATGGAAGAGATTTTTTAAGAAATCTTTATACTTTATTATCTGAAAATCAAGAGATTGAGACAGTGAAAGTAGGAGAATATCTTGAAGAATACCCACCAAAAGATAATCTCTATCATCTATACACAGGATCATGGATAGAAGGAAATTTATCCACATGGATAGGGGAAAAAGAAGAGAACATTGCTTGGAATTATTTAAGAATGGTAAGGGATTTTGTGGAGGAAAAAATAAAGAAAGATCCTGAAATTAGGCATAAAATTGACTGGATTTCCTTGTATGCAGGAGAAGGAAGTGACTGGTTTTGGTGGTTTGGAGATGATCAAGATTCAGGGAGAGACGAAATTTTTGATTATATTTTTAGACTTCATTTGAAAAATGTTTATCTTTCCATCAAAGAAGATCCACCTTATTTCCTCGATGTTCCCATTGTTATTAAAAAGCCCATATGGATTGAAAAGGAACCTTTAGTTATGACCCCAAACATTGATGGAGCATTATCTTCCGAAGAGGAGTGGAAAGATGCTTCTTTAAATTTAACAAAAGAAAAAGGAAGAATTATCAAGGGAATTTATTATACCTACGATTTAGATAATTTTTACCTAAGAATAGATTCAAATATTTCTCCTTTAGAATTACTCCATCAAGGATTCTATATTGATATTTATTTTTCCCATCCCCAATCAACTGCAAGAAATATTTTCACAAGAGGTGAAAAAAGAATCTTAGGTTATCCTCTAGCTTTAAATATAAGAATAAAAAATGAAAGGAAATATGAACTATGGAAAGCAATTGGTGAAGAAAAATGGAGATTAATAGAGAGATTAGATAAAATCAAGGTCAAGGATATATTTGAGCTTATAATACCCTTTAACTACTTTGAGGGAAGAAAAGGTGAGAAAATCTGTTTTTCCCTTGATATTTTAAAGGATGAAAATATTGTTGAAGTATTTCCAAAAGAAGAGGGATTTAATTTTATTATTCCTGGACTACTTGAGGAGATTTTTACGAAAGTAGTTAGAGCTCAAAAAAGTAACTTAAATTTTAATCTATTTATCACTTCTTTTCTTATTCCAAATAGAATAAAACTTCATCATGCCTACTCTAAGATTATCCTAACTCATGAGAAAAACCTTGAAGAAAGCGAAACGAAAATGCTTCATGGGTTAATTATTAAAAAATATTTATCCCTCGAAGATTTTTGGCTTATTCTTCAAGGAATAAGAGAGTTGAGGAGATTTTCCTTGGGGAATTATCAAATAAACTTTGGACTAAAAATGGTTGAGAAAAATGACAAAGGTTATATCTTAGTTCCCAGAGACTCATTAAGATCCTTCTTATATATTTATTTTTCTCAGCAAAAGCTTGAAGTTTTTCAAAAATTTTTAGAAATTTTAGGTCGGATTCCCAGTGGAAAAGAGGATATCTGTTTGGGGGCTATTGAGATTATTGGATTATAGGAAGTATTTTGAATTTAAAGATGTAGAAAGTGCAAAGAGATTACAGGAAATTTTAGCAAGGAAAATAATTCTTAATGATGGATTTGAAAAGATTAATTTAATTGGAGGAGTTGATACATCTTATTCAGAGAAAGAAGATAAAATATTAGGAGTTATTGTGGTTTTAGATTTTAGGACCTTAAATATAGAAGAAATTTCCTTTGCTTTTTCCAATGAGATTTTTCCGTATACACCAACATTCTTAAGCTTTAGAGAGGGATTAGTTATTATAAATGCATGGGAGAAATTAAAAAATAAACCTGATTTAATGATAGTAGATGGACAGGGATACGCCCATCCAAGAAATTTAGGAATAGCCTCTCACATAGGAGTAGTCTTGAATATTCCTACAATTGGTTGTGCTAAAAAACCATTGGTGGGGAAATTTAAAGAACCAGGATTAAATAAGGGTGATTGGGAATCTATGTATTACAATAATAAAAAAGTGGGAATTGTTTTAAGAACAAAGTACAATACAAAACCCCTTTTTATATCTCCAGGACATAAAGTCTCCTTTGAAACAGCTATAGATATTATTTTAAAAACCTCAACAAGTTATAGATTTCCAGAACCTATAAGACTTGCTCACCATTATAGTAAAATAGGACGACTAAAGTTTGAAGAAGAAAGATAACCTTTTTAGAGCTTCAATCTCCTCTCTTCTTCCCAATTGGGCCTTCCTAATTGCCTTTCCTAAAATCTCAATAGATTTATCATAAATCTTTTTATCAACAGTATAAGGATAGCCATCCTTTCCTCCATGAGCAAAACTAAACCTTGCAGGATCCTTTAGACTCCCAGGCTTTCCATAAACCAATTCGCTTATTAAAACCAATGCCCTTAAGGTCTTTGCCCCAACACCTTCATATAATAAAAGATCTTGAAAACTTTTTGGAGGATTTTCATAGGTTTTTAATAATATAGATTTTAAATTTTGGGGTTTAATTTCCTTAAGGGTTATAGGATGGTGAGAGGGAAGTTTTAAAGATACCTTCTCCCATAAAGATAAGACCTTCTTAGGATCTTCTGATGCTATGGAAGTAATTACTTCTTGAGCTGGTTTACTTTCTTTCGCTACTAAATTTAAAACAACCTTTTCTATTCTCTCTGAAATTATTCCCTTATGAGGCTCTTCAACAAAACTTCTTACTTCTTCTCCAAGCCAATGATATCTCCTTGCATATCTCGTTTCTTCATTCATTCCCTGCTGTATCACACACCAATTATCATCCTTTGTAAAAATTAAAAGATGATGATATAGTTGATACCCATCTTGTAATGCATTGTTATCAACCCTTGCCACCAATCTACTTATATTTATCCATTTCTCAGGATCAAAACCCATTTTATCTGCAATAATTCTTATCTCCTCTGGAGTCTTTAGTGCAGTTTTCCCTTTTCCTCCAACTATAAATAAACCTAAATCCTTATACAGTTCTCCTAATCCCTCCTTCAATGCTCCTCCAGTAGTAGTGGTAAGCCCAGAAGAATGCCAATCAAAACCTAATACACATCCCAATGCTTGAAACCAATAGGGATCCGATAAATTCCTTAAAAGATCCTTTATTCTTCCTTCGAGAGCAAAAAGAAGAATAATTTCCTTTGCAAGCTTTTTCATTCTTTGAAAAAGCCAATAGGGTGCTTTACCTGAATGGAGTGGAAGATCTGCAAATTTCCTTTCCATAATTTTTTATTTTTAGTATAATTATACTATAATCTCGAATCTAAAAAATTAAAGGAGATAAGCATGAGAAAGATTTCTTTATTTATTTTATTATTTTCTATTTTCTTTATAATTACTATATTTGGAAAAGAAAATATCAAAATTCCAAATTTTCCAAAAGGAACTTTAAAAATTTATCAAGGAAATAAAAGCTTGGAAATTCCTATTGAAATTGCAGATAAAGAAGAACTTCGCTCTTTCGGTCTAATGTTCAGAAAAGATATTCCTTGGAATTATGGAATGCTTTTTATCTTTGAAAAAGAAGTAAACTATGGATTTTGGATGCAAAATACTTATGTTCCTTTGGAAATAGCTTTCATTGACTCCAAAAAAACTATATTTAATATTCAAAAGATGTTTCCCTGTAATGAAGAGCAATGTAAAATCTACTATAGCCCAAAACCCTACAAATATGCATTAGAAGTGAAAATGGGATTCTTTAAAAAGTTTGGTTTTAAAGAAGGAGCAAAAATAGAATATTGGAGAAAGACCTTTTAAGCCTTTCTCTATATGTAGAGTAATCGGGAACTAATCTTTTATATTCTTGCCCCATAAGAGAGGAGGAAATTAAAAAATCAGCAGTAGCTCTATTGCATGCAATAGGAATATTCCAGACAATTGCAATTCTAAGAAGAGCTTTTACATCAGGATCATGGGGAAGGGGTTCCAAAGGATCCCAAAAGAAGATAAGAAAGTCAATTTCTCCTTCTGAAATTTTTGCACCAATTTGTTGGTCTCCTCCCAATGGGCCACTTTGTAGTTTTATAATATTAAGTCCCAGCTCCCTTTCCAGTAGATCACCTGTTGTTCCAGTAGCATAGAGTTTATGCTTCGAAAGAGTACCCTGATTAAATCGTGCCCATTCTAATAATTCTTGTTTTTTGTTATCATGAGCAATTAAGGCAATTCTCTTTTGTATCCCTACAATTATCTCCTTATAATTCATTTTTCACACCTCTTAGTACTAAGTATTCTTAACAAGAAATATTAAAAAATTTTTATTGTTTTTACAAGATTTTAGTAGTAAAATTTTAAATTAATTTTTAATGGGTTAGAGGAAAATTATGAAAGTGAAGGTAAGTATATTAGGTGCTACAGGATATACTGGGGTAGAGCTTGTTAGAATTTTGAAATCCCACCCGAAGGTAGAAATTATCTCATTAACCTCTCAAAGTTATACAGGAAAGCACTTTTATGAGGTTTATCCTCACTTTTATGGTTTATTAGACTCTATTTGTGAAGATGAGAAAATAGAAGAAATTATTGAAGGATCTGATTGCATCTTTACTGCACTCCCCCATGGCCATGCTATTAATATTGCTAAAGAAATTTTTAAAAAAGGAAAAGTTCTTATAGATTTAGGAGCAGACTTTAGAATTAAAGATTATAGAATCTATGAGGAATGGTACAAAGTAGAACATACTGCTAGGGATCTACTACCATATGCAATCTATGGTCTTTGTGAAATCTATAGAGATAAAATTAAAAATTCAAAGATTATTGCAAATCCCGGTTGTTATCCTACAAGTATTATTTTAAGCCTTGCCCCTTTATTAGAGGAAAACTTAATAGAAGAAGAAAATATTATTGTAGATTCAAAATCAGGGGTATCTGGAGCAGGAAGATCTCTCTCCTTAAGTACCCATTTCTGTGAAGTTAATGAAAGTATAAAGGCTTATAGTATCCCCAATCATCGTCATATCCCTGAAATTGAGCAGGAATTAAGTTTTATAGCAAAAAGGGAAGTAAAAGTTTCCTTTACTCCTCATCTTATTCCTATTAATCGTGGCATTTTAAGTACTATTTATGGAAAATTAAAAAAAATACTCTCTTATGAAGAAATTTTTGATTTATATAAAAATTTTTATAAGAATGAAAAATTCATAAGAATATTTCCTAAAGAGATATTACCTAATACCAAAAATGTTATAGGTACTAATTTCTGTGATATAGGTTTTGTATTAGATAAGAGAACTAATAGGATTATAATCATCTCCGTTTTAGATAACCTAATAAAAGGAGCCTCAGGCCAAGCTATTCAGAATATGAATATAATATTCGGATTTGAAGAAGATGAAGGTTTGAAAAATATAAGTTTTTATCCATAGAGGAGGAATCTTTCTTGCAAAGGATTAATCTTCCAAAAGGCTTTTTAGCAAGTGGAATATCTTGTGGAATTAAAAAAGAGAGTAATAAAAAGGATTTTGGATTAATCTTTTCCGAAGTTCCAGGAAAATGTGCTGGTGTTTTTACTAAGAATAAAGTTAAAGCTGCACCTGTATTAATAACTATGGAGAGGATTAGAAATGGAATTGCTCAAGTAATAGTTGCAAATAGTGGAAATGCCAATGCATGTACTGGAGATAAGGGGATAAAAGATGCTTTGCTTATCTCAAAGGAAATCTCAAAGCATCTAAACATTCCAGAAGAATATATATTACTTGCATCTACTGGAGTTATTGGAAAACCTCTCCCTATAGAAAGAATAATTTCTAAAATTCCCTTTGCAATAAAAAAATTATCTTGGAATAGAGGAATGGATTTCCAGGAAGCAATAATGACAACAGACAAAAAGCCTAAATTTATATATAAATCTTTTTTGATGAAAGAAAAAGAAATATGTATCACAGGAATTGCTAAAGGCTCTGGCATGATTCATCCTGATCTTGCCACTATGCTTTCATTTATCTTAACAGATATATCAATTTCTTCCTCTCTTCTCGATAAAGCCTTGAAAGAAGCAGTGAAAGAAAGCTTCAATATGATTAGTGTAGATAGAGATACAAGTACTAACGATACTGTAATAATATTGGCAAACGGAGGATCAAAAAACCCTGAAATTTTAGAAGAAGACGAAAATTATGAAAGATTTAAAAACACTTTAAAAGAAGTTTGTATTTACTTAGCTAAGAAAATTGCAAAGGATGGCGAAGGGGCAACTAAAATTATTGAAGTAAAGGTAATAAATGCATATACAAAAGAAACCGCAAGAACTCTTGCAAGATCAGTAGTATCATCTAATTTAGTAAAGTGCGCCATATATGGGGAAGATGCAAATTGGGGAAGAATACTTTGTGCCCTTGGATATGCTGATTCTGATTTTGATCCTTCTAAGGTAGATATTTATATTGATAAAATTTTAGTGGCAAAGGATGGGAGTTATGTAAGTTTTTGTGAAGATGAAGTTTCAAAGATACTATCAGGGGATAATATAAGAATAGTAATAGATTTAAAGGCTGGAAAATTTTGTGCTACTGCTTGGGGTTGTGATCTTACAGAGGAATATGTAAAAATAAATTCGAAATATAGAACTTAAAAGAGGTGAAAAATGATTCCTGAAGATACAAAAGAAAGAACAAGAACCTTAATTACAGCCCTTCCATATATAAGAAAATTCTATGGAAAGATTATAGTAATAAAATATGGCGGTCATGCCATGCTAAATAATGAACTTAAAAGAGCAATTCTTTCTGATATTGTGCTTATGAAGTTCGTGGGAATAAATCCTGTAATAGTACATGGAGGAGGACCTGAAATAACAGAGATATCAAAAAAATTAGGATTAAAACCAGAATTTGTGCGAGGATTAAGAATAACAGATAAGGCAACTATTGAAATAGTTTCTATGGTTCTTGCAGGAAAAATTAATAAGGAAATTGTAAGTTTGATAAATCAAATAGGAGGAAAGACCTGTGGGATTTCAGGAGCTGATGGTTCGTTATTTTATACAGTAAAAAAACGAGCTAAAATATCTAACCCTAATGGTCTAATAGAAGAGTTAGAGTTAGGGTATGTTGGAGAGATAAAAAGGGTAAATCCTGAAATTGTTTTTCTTCTTATTAAAGAAGGTTACATACCTGTTATTGCACCCTTAGGGGTTGGAGACGATGGAGAAATTTATAATATAAATGCGGATACTGCTTCTGGAGAGTTGGCAGTTTCGTTAAAAGCAGAAAAACTCATTCTTCTTACCGATGTAGAAGGAGTTTTAAAAAATAGAGAAGATAAAAATTCCTTAATATCCATATTAAAAGTAGATGAAGCAAAAAAACTAATTGAGGAAGGAATTGTAGAGGGAGGAATGATACCTAAAATAGAATGTTGCATAAATGCTTTAAAAGGTGGAGTAGCCTCTGCTCATATTATAGATGGAAGAGTCCCCCATTCCTTACTTTTGGAGATATTTACTGATGAAGGTATTGGTACTATGATAATTCCATAAAGGAGAGGAGAAAAATGAATACAAAGGAAATCATGGAACTTACACAAAAATATGTAATGAATACCTATAAAAGATTTCCAATAGCAATTGTAAAGGGAAAGGGAACAAGAGTTTGGGATGCAGATGGAAAGGAATATTTGGATTTTGTATCGGGCATTGCAGTTTGCTCCCTTGGTCACTGTAATGATGTCATTATATCTGCAATTATAAATCAAGCTCAAAAGCTCATGCATATCTCAAATTTATATTACATAGAATCCCAAGGAGAGCTTGCTAAGATTATAGCTGAAAATTCTTGTGGAGATAAAGTATTTTTTTGTAATAGTGGTGCGGAAGCCAATGAAGCAGCAATAAAGCTTGCAAGAAAGTATGGAAAAATTTATGGAGGAGAGAATAAATATGAAATAATATCTGCTTATAAATCATTCCATGGAAGAACATTGGCTACTATAACTGCCACAGGCCAAACTAAATATCAAAAGGGTTTTGAACCTCTTCCTATAGGATTTAAATATATTCCCTTCAATGATATTTCTTCCCTTTATGAGAATATAAATGAAAAAACATGTGCTCTAATATTAGAGCCCATTCAAGGAGAAGGAGGAATATACGTAGCAGAGAAAGAGTTTCTGAAAACTGCAAGGGAGCTTTGTGATAAATATAATGCCCTTCTAATTTTTGATGAAGTGCAATGTGGGATAGGTAGGACAGGTAAATTTTTATCCTATCAAAACTTTGATGTGGAACCTGATATCATTACCTTAGCTAAAGCCCTTGGTGGAGGTTTCCCTATTGGTGCTATGGTTGCAAATAAAAAATGTTCCAGTACATTTTCTCCGGGAGATCATGCATCAACCTTTGGAGGAAATCCTTTAGCATGTTCTGCAGGAATTGCAACTATAAATTATATTTTAAATAATTCAATTCTTGAGAGTGTAAGAAGAGTTGGAAATTACTTTAAAGAAAAATTAATAGAACTTTCCTATAGGTTCCCTTTTATAAAAGAAGTTAGAGGTTTGGGATTAATGTTAGGAATGGAACTTTCAATTGAAGGAAGAAAAATTGTAGAAAAATGTCAAGAATATGGATTATTGATAAATTGTGTTGGTGAGAATATATTAAGATTTTTGCCCCCATTAATAATTACTGAGAGAGAGATAGATGAAGCCCTAATAATTCTTGAAAAAACATTTAGCGAAATTTAATGCTTTTCAATTTCTATTTGATATTTTCCTTTTTTGGTCTCTTTCAAGGATTTTATTTTGAAATATCCTAGATTTTTAATAAAAATTATATCCCCTTCCTCTATTTCATAATGAGGAGTTTTGATGATTTTGTTGTTCACCATTACTAAACCATTTTTTATAAGTTCCTGCATTCGAGAACGAGAAATGTTAAAAGCAAAACTTGATATTGAATCGAGTCTTAATGAAGATTCTGTAGTTCTTAAAATTTTTATATCCCTTTTAGGAATCAAAGTATTTAGAGGAATAAAATTAAATTCTATATTAAACTCTTTTAAAATATTCTTTAATTCTTTTTCTATTTCTCTCCCACATATTATTTGAATTTTGTTCTTTATACTCCAAATATCTCCTAATTTTCCCTCATCAATTCCCCTTTGAATTAAATTTTCCATTAGAGAGTGCTGAGAAAGCCTTTCCTTTAGTATAATCTCTACGCCTATAAAATACCTTTCTAAATCAAGATAATCCAAGATCTCTTTCTTATCTGTAATAAACCCCCTTTTGCGATCACAAAAGGAAATTCCTCCTTCTAATCTAACGTATAAATTACTAAATAAGTAACTTATCTCCTGAAAATAATATTGCTCTTGAGGATAAAGAAAATCTGTTATAAATAAACCCCCTTTGTGATTTAACTTTTGAAAATTCAAATAAAGATTCTGTATAAATATTCTTGCTTTCTCTTCATAAGCTTCGCGAAGAATTTCATTTATACCTTTTCTCATAAAACTATTCTCCCTCTCTCTTTACCCTTTTCATGATATCCTCCTTAAGTTCATATAAAGAGTATGCTTTTTCTTCCTCAATCTTCGTTAGGAAAAATTTTAAGGAAATAAATCTTAATATTGCAGAAAGAATAAAAACATAATGATACTCCACCAAGGAAATCTTAAAGTAATTCTTTAGATAAAGATTTAAAAAGGGAGCAACATTCTCAATTATAAATCCTCCAAAGATATATGCTAAGGCAATACCAAGACTTGATACAAACAAGTTCAATACCGCTATATAAAAAGACCTGTTTTCATCAGGAGAAAGGCTTAAGGCTAAATTATTATAACCTAAATCAATTCCAGGCCAGAATATTCCTGCTAATATCTGAAGCAAAATTATAATAAAAAGCCAATTATCAGGTGTGGTAAAACACCATAAAAAGGGTAAAAATGATATTACAGAGGTTGAAATCAAAAGAACAGGCTTATTCCCAAATTTATCAATAATTCTTCCCCAAATCTTTATAAAAAGAATTACACTTAAATTGTTGATTAATTGAACGTATAGGGCTATTTCAAAAAAGCTCATTTTTAAATACTTTATCATGTAAATATTAAAAAAGGGGCCAGCAATGTTTAAAGCAAATTGAAAAATTACTGCAAAAACTAAAAATTTTGAAAATTTAGAATGAGTCAAAACTTTTTTAAATATTGTAATTAATCTTTCGTTATAAGTAAAGCTACCCTGCATTGGTGGATCATAAACTTTAAAAAAACAGCTAATATCAAGAACTCCTAAAATAGTAGAAATTATAAATACTATAGAAAAACCTATTAATCCCGGAACAGTATCCAAAAATTTTCCAATAATTAACCCACTAACAAAGGAGGAGATTGTTGCCAACATACTTCTCTGACTAAAAAACCTTCCTCTGATTTCTAAAGGAACTAAAGCTCCCATCCAAGACATAAAAGAAACATTAAGAAAGGCTCCCCCTAAGGAGCTAACAATAAGAAGAAATACAATAATATAAAAAAGAAAGGTCCTTTCAGAAATTATTAATGGCAATATAGCAATAAAAAACCACGGAATTCTATGAAGGAAACCACTTATAAGAAAAATTAGTTTTCTTTTTTTAGTTTTTTCTAAAATCATAGAGGCATAAAGTTGAATAGCTCCTCCCAAAACAGGAAGAGCCAACATTATAGCATAAATTAAATCTCCAAAACCAAGTTCCTTGGCAAATCCTGCTATAGGTGTACCAACGGTAGTATTAAAGAATACTATTCCAAAACATACACCTAATATTACATAGTTTAGGCTTTTTTTCAAATATTCATCTTTGACAAAATCAGAAGACAATACTTTTTTCATAAGATGGAATTATAGCATAAATTAAAAAACATAAGATAAAACATTCTTAGTTTTCATAAATAAAATTTTAGAAAATTCCTTAGGATCTAATTTTTCGTACTCTAACCTTCTTATTTCAGGAACAATAAAATTATTAAATCCATTTTCCTTTAATTGAAATAAAAGATTTGTAAGAGGAATAATTCCATCTCCTGGAAGAACTTGATTAGACTCTTTCAAATAGTATCTTGGTATATTTTCTGCATCTTTTAAATGTATGAACGTTATCCTAGATAAATCCTTTTCTCTAAATACATCCATTTCTTCATTTGAAATATAAAAGTGGAAAGTATCGAGAAGAAATGTCAAATTAGGGATTTCTTTAAGAATTTCCCAGGCTTTTCCAAAGGTGTTTATTAAAGAAAAGACATCTATTCTCAAAGTTAAGGTAATATTAGAAGGTAATATAGATAATAACCTTTTTAAATTTTGAGAGAAAGCAGAAGAAGCAATATTAAAACTTAACCATTTAGGCTTTTTCCCAGGATTTACCAACAAAAAGGGTATATTAAGACTCAAACTTACATCTAGAAGTTCCTTCCATTTCTCTTCATCAAAGGACTCTATTTCTAATTTAATATTATGATTTATTAAAATAGGTTTTAAAGAGTTTTCCTCTAAGATTTTTATTAATTCCTTTATAGATTTTTCTTTTAAAAATATCTTGATTTTATTTTCGTCCAACTCTATAAACCTACAAAATTCCTTTACTAATAGAACCTCTTCTTCTAAAGAGAGATTGGGAAAAGTAAAACTACTCCCAACTAATTCCATAATTTCTTTCCTCCTCAAAAGAATTTATCAAATAAATTTTAACACAAACTTGCTTCAAAAAATAAACTATGATAAACTTATCGGGAAGTAATATAAAAAATAAAGGAGGTAGGATCGAAAAAATGAGGAAGCCAGAGGAAATAAGACAATTAATTCAAGAATTAAGTGATTATAGACATTCTAAATTACTAAATAGTTTTGGACCTGAGTATATAAGAAGAGAAGTAGCTCAAAAGATAATATACATCCTTCGTTGGGTTTTAGAAGATTCTTCTGTTAATATAAATTTAAGAAGAGAGAGAGAATAAAGGAGGTAGCTTTGTCCAAAAATTCTAGAAATAAGTTTGATTGGGAAGAAAAACTAATTTCTCTTTATTATACTGCTTTAGAAAAATATATTGATGGGATTTCTTTGTCTCCAAAATTAAAAGAAGAATTGAGAGAGGAATTTGAGGAAGATGATTTTTGGATTTTAGCGGAATTTTTAGTATCTCTAACAAAAATGTTTTTACATCAACAGGGATGGCTTCACTTGAATGAGGAAGAGTGGGATTTTCCATACCCTTTCTCTCCCTATATTCACTAAATTATTCAGAATTCTATAATGAACAAGGATATAGAGAGAAAATTAATAGCGATATTAGAAGTTCTTAGTACCTTTACTGAACCTATTGGAGCTACTTGTATCTCAAACAAATTATTGGAAAAGGGAATCATTCTTTCCGAAAGAGGTGTAAGATATCATTTAAGAATAATGGATGAAAAAGGATTAACAAAGGTTATAGGAAAAGAGGGAAGAATTATTACAGATAAAGGTAGGGAAGAATTAAAGAATGCATTAGTGGCAGATAAGATAGGATTTATAATTAATAAAATATCAAGCTTAGCTTTCCAAACATCATTGGATATCAATACTGGTAAAGGAAATGTTATATTAAATATCTCCTATCTTCCTCGAGGAAAATTAAAAAAGGCATTAAACGTAATGAAACAGGTATTTAACAAAGGATATGGAATAAGTGATAGAATTGTTGTTTTCGATAAAGAGGATGAAGAGATATTTCCTGGAATTATAGTTCCAGAAAAAGAAGTAATTATTGGAACAGTTTGCAGTGTAACCATTCATGGAATTTTAATTAAAGAAGGTATTCCAGTAGAAGCAAAATTTGCAGGAATATTAGAGGTCAAAGACAATATCCCTGCAAGATTTTTAGAAATAATAACCTATGAAGGAACAACCTTAGATCCATTAGAAATTTTTATTAGAAGTAAAATGACATCTATTCTTTCTGCGGTTAAAAATGGAACGGGAAAAATTTTAGCAACATTAAGAGAAATACCTTCTGTTGCCCTAAGTAAAGTAGAAGAGATACTTTTAAAAATTAAAGAAATAGGATTCCAAGGAAATATATTATTGGGCAAACCTAATCGAGAGATATTAGGAATTCCTGTTGCATCCGAAAAAGTAGGTTTAGTAATTGCTGGTGGATTAAATCCCTTAGCTGCAGTAGAAGAGGCAGAAATCGAAGCAAAAAACAAAGCTATGGGAATTTTATACGAATATTCAAACCTTATTCCAATAAAGAATTTTCTCTCTTAATCTTAAATGCTCAGATACAAGAAAAGCCAAAACTCCTTTTAACAAATCAAAGGGAATAAAAGGAAAAACTCCTAATACTAATGCCTTATGATAGCTAATTTTCATAAAATTCATAAGCCAAACACTCCCTAAAGCATAAATAATTATCAAACCTAAAATCATCCCCAAAATCTTTATTATGTTCTTATTGTTTTTAGAAATTAATGAAATTAAAGGAGCTGATACCAAAAATCCCCATAAATATCCACCTGTAGGTCCTAACAGAACATCAATTCCTCCTCTTCCCCCTGCAAATACAGGAAAACCAATTAATCCTAAAACAAGATAAGAAAGAACAATGAAAAAACTCTCTTTAGGAGTAAAAATAAGAGAAATAAGAAAAAGGGAAAATACTTGTAAAGTAAAAGGAACTCTTGTAAAAGGAAGAGGTATACTTAAGTAACTTCCTATAACTAAAAAAACAACACCCATTGAACATAAAGAAATTCGCTTGGCACTCATTTTAACAATCCCTCCTTAGTAATTATGGATTTAATAATCTATCCAAGTTAGGGAGAGTTTCCTTATAACTACTCCATAATAACTTCTTTTCCTTAAGAAATTCATAATTTCTTTCAATAATTTGCTGGTTTAATAAGGGATTTGGACTTCCTAAGGTTTTTTTAAGATATATACTTTTCTCTGGAGAGAATAATTCAAAAATTTCCTCTGTAAACAGAGGAGAAAACCTTTGCCATTCCTCTAAGGTTAAATTTTCTAAACCTTTTCTATTCTCCCCACAATATTTTATAATTTCTCCAACTATTTTATGGGCTTCCCTAAAGGGAATTCCCTTCATAGCCAAATATTCTACAATATCTGTAGAAAAGAGAAGGGAATTTTTTGCCAATTCATACATTCTTTCTTTCTTAAAGTTTAATTTTGGTAAGAATCCTATAAGGACTTGAAGTGTCAATTTTAATTGATCAAGGACATAAAAAATCAATTCTTTATCTTCTTGTAGATCTTTATTATAACTCAAAGGTAATCCCTTAATAACAGCCATAAATCCTAAAAGGTTACCCAATACCCTTCCTGCTTTTCCTCGAATACATTCCGCTAAATCTGGATTTCTTTTATGGGGCATCATACTACTCCCAGTAGAGTATTCTTGTGGTAGTTCTATAAAGGAAAACTCTTGGGTTGACCATAAGATAATTTCTTCAGAAAGTTTAGAAAGATGTAAAAAAATTAAAGAAATAACAAAGAGTAATTCTACAACAAAATCTCTATCGGATACTGCATCAAGACTATTCTCTGCTACTCTCCTAAATCCAAGAATTTTGGCAGTATATTCACGATCTAAAGAAATTGTGCTTCCTGCTAATGCTCCACAACCTAAAGGTAAAACATCTATTCTCTTATAGCAATCTTCAAGTCTTTCCAAATCTCGTTGAAACATTTCATAATAGGCTAAGAAGTAATGTCCTAAGGTTACAGGTTGAGCATGTTGAAGATGAGTATATCCTGGCATTAGTGTATCAAGATATAATTTAGAAAGGGCCAAAAATTCTTCCATTAAGGAAATTAATAAATCCACAATCTTACAAGATTCTCTTTTTAAATACAATCTTAAATCTAAAGATACCTGATCATTTCTACTTCTTCCTGTATGAATTTTTTTTCCTAAATCTCCTATACTTTTTGTAAGGTTTTCTTCTATAAATGTATGAATATCTTCTGCTCCTTGGATAATATCTAAGTTATTTGAAATTCTATTCCAGAGTTCCATAATTCCTTCTTTTAAAATTTTCCATTCTTCTTCTTTTATTATTCCAGCCTTCCTTAAGGTTAATAAATGAGCACAAGTTCCTAAAAGATCATCTTCCCATAATCTTTTATCAAAGGAGAGGGAAAAAGAAAAATCTTCAAAAGTTTTATCTAAGGGGTGTTTCCATCGACTATCCCACAAAGGCATCTTCTTTTACCTGGAAATAATCCTGTAAAGCTATATAATCCATTTCATCATCATTCATATTTTTTAATATTTCTATAATTGTATTAAAAGTATCTTCAGAAACAACACAAGGGATACCAAGATCAAAACATGCTCTTCTCCATGCTCCATCTTTCTTTCCAGTACTAATTACTAGATCAAATTTTTCCTTTGTTAATGTAAAAACTTCATTTTTTTCTATATCTATTGGAATAAAAAGATTATTTACAGTATTTCCAATGGTATAAAGTTTAATATTTCTTTTTAAAAGGTAATCCCAATGTGTATCGAAATAAGTGGTAACTAAAAATTTTCCATCATATAAAGGAACCTTTATTCCACTGGCAAGGAGTGCTTTGTACAAGGCTTTTTCCCAGGTATAAGCAATTCCCATGACTTCACCTGTAGATCTCATCTCAGGACCCAACTCAATTTCTGCAGATTTTATTTTTGTAAAGGAGAAAACTGGAGCTTTAACTGAAAAATGTTTTGGACAAGGATATAATTCATTCTTAATTCCAAAATCTCTAAGCTTGTATCCTAAAGAAATTTTTGTAGCCCATTTTACCAAAGGTAATTTCAGAGCTTTACTTAAAAAAGGTACTGTTCTTGAAGCTCTTGGATTTGCCTCAAGAACAAAGACATTATTATCTTTATCAACAACAAACTGGATATTTAAAAGTCCCCTTACCTTTAAAGCTAAAGCTATTTTCTTCGAATATTCTATAATTTTTTCTTGAGCCTTAGAAGAGAGAGAATATGTTGGAAAAATTGCAATACTATCCCCTGAATGGATTCCAGCTCTTTCCACATGTTCCATAACTCCAGGAATAAATACATCCTCTCCATCACAGAGAAGATCAACCTCTGCTTCTTTTCCCAGTATAAATTGATCCATCCAAAGGGGCAAAATTAAATCTCTTCTATTAAAATAATTTTCCAACTCTTCAAAACTATCTATTATATGCATTGCCCTTCCACCTAATACATAGGAAGGTCTTAATAGTACAGGAAATCCAATTTCCCCTACAACATTTTTTGCTTCTTGAAAACTTCGAATATAAAATCCTTTAGGTCTTGGTATCTTTAATTTATTAAGGACTCTATCGAACTTTTCTCTATCCTCAGCAAGATCTATACTTCCCTGAGACGTTCCCAATAAGTAAAAACCTCTTTTAACAAGATTTTTTGATAAATTTATAGCAGTTTGTCCTCCAAATTGGGAAAGAAATCCCAATGGTTCCTCTTGTTCCAAAACATTTATAACGTCTTCGGTAGTTAAAGGTTCAAAATAAAGTCTATCAGCTATATCAAAATCAGTACTAAGGGTCTCTGGATTATTGTTTATCATAACTGAGACAAGGCCCTCTTCTTTTATAGATTTTACTGCTTGAACAGTGCAGTAATCAAATTCTATCCCTTGACCAATTCTTATGGGACCACTACCTAAAACCACTACTGACCTTTGAGGAGTTTTAATAACCTCATTTTCTTCTTCATAGGTTGAATAATAATATGGAGTTTGTGCGGAAAATTCTGCAGCACAAGTATCAACAATTTTATAAACAGGAAATACCTTATGAATTTTTCTATATTGAAATATTTCTTCTTTTGAAGCATTAATAATACAGGAAAGATCATAATCTCCTAATCCAATACTTTTTAAAAATCTTAACTCCCTTGGAGGGATATCTGCTAGGGATTTCCCCTTGAATTTATAGGATATTTCGATTAAATTATAAATCTTCGATAGAAAGAAAGAGTCGATTCCTGTTAAATCATGAACCTCTTTTACAGAAAAACCCCTTCTAAATCCTTCAGCTATGAGAAAAAGTCTTCTATCATCTGCATTTTTAAAGTAATATTTTATTTCCTCATTGGAAAGATACGAGAATTTATCAGAAAACAAACCCAATTCCACATCTAAGGAACGAACAGCTTTTAATAATGCTTCTTCAAAGGTTCTTCCTAAAGCCATTACCTCTCCTGTTGCCTGCATTTGAGTTCCAAGGGTTCTATCTTTAACTTTAAATTTCTCAAATCCCCAACGAGGTATCTTTACTACAACATAATCTAGGGTAGGTTCAAAAGCTGCGTAAGTCTCTTTAGTAACAGGATTTCTAATTTCATCTAATGTTAATCCAACAGCAATCTTTGCAGTAATTCGTGCAATGGGAAATCCTGTGGCTTTAGAGGCTAAAGCACTGGATCTACTTACCCTTGGATTTACCTCTATTACATAATATTCTAATTTTTTAGGATTCAAAGCAAATTGAATATTACATCCTCCTTCAATCTTCAGACTAGATATAATTTTTAAAGATGCAGTTCTTAACATTTGATATTCACAATCATTTAATGTTTGGGTAGGAGCAACTACAATGCTATCTCCTGTATGAATTCCCATAGGGTCAAAATTCTCCATACTACAAACGGTTATTACATTTCCTTTTGCATCCCTCATTACTTCAAATTCAATCTCTTTCCAACCTAAAACACTTTTTTCCAAAAGAGCTTGTTTTACTGGACTTAAAGTTAAACTTCTTATGAGAATTTTCTCAAAATCCTCAATCTTCTCTACAATTCCTCCACCAGTGCCACCCAAAGTGTATGCTGGTCTTATTACTAATGGAAGACCAATTTCTTCTAAGGCATTTATTCCCTCCTCCAAACTACGGACTATTACACTCTTTAACACGGGTTCTCCAATTTCTTCCATTTTTTTCTTAAACATTTCTCTATCTTCTGCAAAATTAATAGATTCTAAGGAAGCACCTAAGAGAGGAATTCCTAACCTTTCTAAAATTCCCAAAGAAGCAAGCTCCATTGCCAAATTTAAACCTGTTTGTCCCCCTAAGGTTGCAATTATTCCATCGGGTTTTTCTTTCTCTATTATTCTTTCTACGACCTCTGGAATTAATGGCTCTAAGTATATTCTATCTGCCATCTCCCAATCGGTCATTATGGTAGCAGGATTTGAATTAATCAAAACTATCTCAATTCCTTCCTCTTTTAGTGCTCTACAAGCTTGAGTTCCAGAATAATCAAATTCTGCAGCTTGTCCTATTATTATAGGACCAGAGCCTATAACTAAAACTTTATTGACATCTCTTCTTTTAGGCACAGTCTTCCCCTCTCAACTTAATAAATTATGAAACTCATCAAATATAAATTTTGTATCCTGAGGACCTGGAGATGCCTCAGGATGGAATTGGACAGCAAGTAAAGGAAGACTAACATGCTTCATCCCTTCTAAGGTTTCATCATTTAAATTATAAAACCAGACTTTAAAACCAGATGGCAATGTATCTTCCTTTACTGCATAACTATGATTTTGGGAGGTTATATAAACTCTCCCTGTCTCTAAATCCTTTGCAGGATGATTTGCTCCTCTATGTCCAAACTTAAGCTTATAGGTTTTTGCACCTACACTTAATGCTAAGAGTTGAATTCCAAGACATATACCTAAAATAGGTTTTTCTAATGTCAAAATCTTTCTTATAGTCTCCTGAGTATAAGGCACGTTGATGGGATCGCCCGGTCCATTAGAAAGGACTATTCCATCAGGGTTAAAATTCTTTACATCCTCAAAGGAACTCCATGCAGGAAAAATTTTTATTCTATAATTATATTTTAAAAGTTGCCTTATTATCCCCTCCTTCACCCCAAAATCTAAAAGAGCAATTTTCCTATCTCCCTCGGGATTAAGTTCGTAAGGAACAGAAGTGGTAACTCTTCTTACCAAATCTAAATAATTAAAATCAAGCCTTTCTAATTTCTTTGCAAGAACAAAGGGATCATTTTCGATAGTCGAGATTATTGCCTTCATAGTCCCAAATTTCCTTATCTCTTTTACAATCTTTCTTGTATCAACCTTATGAATAGCAACTATATTTTGCTTATAAAAAAATTCCCTTAATGAAAAGGGACTATCCCAATGAAATTTATAATCATTAAATTCCCTTGCCAAAACTCCTTTACAAAAAGCCTTTTTATTTTCTAATCTTCTTACATCAATCCCATAATTCCCAATAAGGGGGTAAGAAAAAACAATTATTTGATTTGCATAGGATGGGTCAGTAATAACTTGAGGATAACCTACCATACTTGTATTAAAAACAATTTCTCCACAAATTTCTCCATCTACACCAAAACTTTCTCCAATAAAACTATGTCCTGTTTCTAATACTAATATGCCCTCTTTTAATCCCATTTTTCTCCTCAAATTCAATTTATTCTTGAGAATTATATATTAAAAAATAAATTTTAACAAGAATTATTTTTTATCTGACTTTTTTGCATATAAATATGAGGGTAAGCCAAAAATTTTAATAAACCCTACCGCTAATTCATTGGAAAAGGTACTCTTTTTATCATAAGTTGCCAAATCAAAATCATATAAGGAATAAGGAGAATATTTACCAACAATTGAGAAATTTCCATAATTAAATTTAACCCTAACTTTTCCTGTAACCCTTTCTTGAGTCTTTTCAATAAAACTCTGAAGAGCTTCCCTCAAAGGATCGAACCACAATCCATAATAAACAATCTGAGAGTACTTTTCCTCGATTATTCTCTTAAAGTGAGAAAGTTCTCGGTGATGAACTAAACTTTCTATTGCAGAATGAGCCTTAATAAGAACAAGTGCAGCTGGAACTTCATATATTTCCCTTGTTTTTATTCCTACTAATCTATTTTCAATATGATCAACTCGCCCTATTCCATATTCCCCTGCTATTTTATTTATCGTTTCTATAACCTTAATAGGTGACATCCTTTCTCCATCTAAACCTACAGGAACACCCTCTTCAAAGTATATCTCCATATATCTTGGGGGAAGATTTGGCTTTATTTTTGTCCATAAGAAAATATCCTCAGGCGGCTCCAACCATGGATCTTCGAGAATTCCTCCTTCAATACTTCTCCCCCAAAGATTTTCATCAATGCTATAGGGATTCTCCTTTGTTACAGGAACAGGTATATTATTTTCTATTGCATATTCTACTTCTTCTTCCCTTGTAAAATTCCATTCCCTTACTGGAGCTATAACCTCAAGATCAGGTGCTAAGGATTTCACCGCAATATCAAATCTCACCTGATCATTCCCTTTCCCTGTACAGCCATGTGCTACATATTTCACATTATTCTCCCTTGCTACCTTTACCAGATATTTTGCAATTAAAGGTCTGGAAAGAGCAGTTGATAATGGATAAGTTTCTTCATAAAGGGCATTAGCTTTTAGGGCGGGAAGAATGAATTCTTCTACAAATTCTTCCTTTAAATCCCATACATAAGCTTTTTCAACTCCTAATTTTTCAGCTTTCTCCTTTACCTCATCAAGATTTATTTTCTGGCCTAAATCTATTGTTAGAGTTATAACCTTCATATTATATTTTTGATTAAGCCATTTTATTGCTACAGATGTATCTAAGCCTCCTGAATAGGCTAACACAACTTTCTTCATGTTTTCTTCTTCCTCCTTAAGACTTAATGATATGGAATTTTAAAAATCATTCTCTGCTTCAGGATAAGAACCTAATATTTTGAAAGATAGACATTCTTCCTTCAATAGCTCCAATGCCTTTTTAACCTTTTCCTCTTCAAAATGTCCCTGAAAATCTACAAAAAATAAATACTGAAAAGGAGAAGATTTTACTGGTCTTGATTGTATAAGGGTCATATTAATATTAAAATCATGAAGAGGTTTTAAGGCACTAAAAAGAGCTCCTGCCTGATGTTTTGTAGTAAAAATAATAGAGGTTTTATCCTTTCCAGATGAACTTAAACTTTCTCTTCCCAAAATTAAGAAACGGGTTCTATTATACCAATTATCTTGAATATTTTTTGCTAAGATTTTTAATCCAAAAATTTCACTAGCTAGGGAACTTGCTATTGCTGCACCCTTTGGATCCTCTTTTGCTAAAGAAGCACCATAAGTTGTACTACTTGTTGAAATCTCCTTAGCTCTTGGAAGGTTTTCCTTTAGCCATCTCCTACATTGAGAGAGAGCTTGGGGATGAGAATATACTCTTTCAATTTCCTCAAAAGAATCTTGTAAAGATAAAAGACAATGTTGTATAGGTAAATATACTTCACCAATTACTCTTAAAGTAGTTTCCACCAAAAGATCCATGGTGGCCCCTACAGTACCTTCTAATGAATTTTCTATGGGAACAACACCATAATCAACTTCATTATTTTCCATAGCTTGAAATATACCTTCTACAGTAGGAAGGGCAATAAACTTTGATCCTTTTCCAAAGAATTTTATAGCAGCTTGATGAGTAAAGGTACCTTCTGGTCCTAAAAATCCAATTTTGATCTCCTTTTCTAAATTTCTTATATAACTAATTATATCCTTAAAAATATTCGCTATTGCAAAATAAGATAGGGGCCCACTATTTATTTTTTCTAACTTTTCAAGGATTTCTTTTTCTCTTAATGGATCGAAGGAAGATAAGTTATTTTCCTTTTTAATTTTACCGATTTCTAAAGCTAAAAGAGCCCTCTTATTTATAAGTTCTAATATCCTTTTATCAATTTCATCTATTTCCCTTCGTAATTTTTCTAAATCATCCATCGTAATCTCTCTCCCACAAATTTTTCATAAATTGTAAAGAAGAATTTTGAAAAAAGCAAGTACCTCTAAAATCTGATCTATAATCATTTTTGAGATAAGGAAGCCTCCTTGATATAGAGTTTTACATGAATTTCTCTCCTCTAAACTTCAGAAATTTTTCCCTTTACAAAATAAATTTTTCAGTGCATTATTTCCATATATACTTAAAATCGTTTGCGCAATTGCATATTAAAATTTCATAAGAAGATGATGATGGAAATTAAAAATACAAAATTTTAAGAAAATGGATTCATTTTCGAGAACTAAACATACTCTTAGCTCTTATAGTTTTAAGTTTTGGTATAACCATTATTAACCCAAGATTTATAAGTTCCTTTAATCTACAAATTATTGCAAGACAGGTAGCAATTTTTGGTCTATTAGCTATAGGAGAAACCTTGGTGATCATTGGAAGAGGAATTGATTTATCAGTAGGTTCATTGGTAGCTTTAACAGGAGTACTTGTGGCACTATCTATGAAAAACGGACTAAGTATTACTATCTCTATATTAATAGTACTCTTAATTTCTTCCCTTGTTGGTCTTTGGCATAGCCTTTTTGTAGCAAAGCTTAAAGTTCCTCCCTTTATTATCACCCTCGGAACTTTAACGGCTGCACGAGGACTTGCTTTGGTAATTACAAAGGGATGGCCAATAATCGGATTACCCGAAAGATTCTTCTTCATTGGACAAGGAGATGTCTTAGGTATACCTTTCCCTTTAATAATTCTTATATTTTTTGCATTAATAGCTTTCTTTATTACAAAATACACTGTATTAGGAAGATAACTTTACGCAACGGGTGGAAATATTTAGGCAGCAAGATTGTCAGGAATTGATGTTGATAAAAGAAGAATATTTACTTATATTTCAAGTTCCTTCTTAGCGGGAATAACAGGAATAATAATAGCCTCAAGATTAAGTCAAGGCCAAGCTGGAGTTGGAGGAGGATACGAATTAAGTGCCATTGCCGCCGCAGTAATTGGAGGAACCTTTCTTTCTGGTGGTGAAGGTACAATTTTGGGGACCACTATTGGAGCTGCAATTATGAGTGTTATATATAATGGATTAATCTTGCTGGAAATATCATCATATTGGCATAAGGAGGAAGTACAATAAAAAAGATTTTCTTAATTCTTCTTATTTATTCCTTTGCCTTATTTTTCTCTATAAGTTATTCTAAGGAAATACATGTGGCAGTAATTGGAAAATCAGTTCATCTCTATTGGTCAGAAGTAGAATTAGGGGTAAAAAAGGCTTCACAAGATCTGGTATTAAGGCAACATTTTTTGTCCCTATAAAAGAAGATATTCCTGCACAAATTGCGCAAATGGAATCCTTTATTGCTATGGGAGTAGATGGGATAGCTGTAGCTTCTTCAGATCCAACAGCAATTGCACCAACTATTGAAAAGGCTATGGCAGAGAAAATCCTAGTAATTACTCTTGATACTGATGCCCCTGAAAGCAAAAGATTAGTTTATATTGGTACTGACAACTATTCTGCAGGAAAAATTGCAGGCCAGGTAATGTCAGATCTTTTAGGGTTAAAGGGCGGAAAAGTAGCAATAGGAACAGGAGCCATAACAGCAATGAACTCTTTAGAAAGAATGAGAGGATTTATGGAGGGAATAGCAGGAAATAAAAGGATCACTTTAGTGACAAAACCTGCCCTCTGTGATTTTGAAGATACTGGAAGAGCGGTAACATTAGCAGAGCAAGCACTACCCACTTATCCAGACCTTAGAGAATTCTTTGGAGTTTACGCCTCTAATGGTCCTGCAGCTGCAAGGGCAATAAAATCTGCTGGAAAAGTAGGACAAGTGCTAATTGTTTGTTTCGATACAACTCAAGAACATATGCAACTTATAAAAGAGGGTGTTACTTTAGCAACCGTTGGACAAAGACCATATATGGTAGGGTATAAGAGTGTAGAAGTCCTATTTAAGATGGCTACAAAAGGGATAGAGACAACCCTAAAGGAACCACCAGCAAATAGAATTATTGACACAGGAGAGATGTCATTGCAGCAAATAAATATATTAATTCAATAAAAGGAAGAATTATATTTAAAGGAAAAGAGATAGAACCTAAAAACTCCTATCATGCCCAAGAGTTAGACATTTCCATTATTTATCAGAAGTTTAATCTTGTTCCAAACTTGGATATAGCTACAAATATCTTCTTAGGGAATGAACCTAAGAAGGGAAAATTTCTAAAAATTTTTGATATTAAAAAAGCTTTTAAGAAATCCGAAGGGTTATTGGAAATGATAGGATTAAATATTCCTCTAGATATTTTAATTAAGGATCTTACTATTGCTCAGCAACAAATGGTAGAAATTGCAAAGGCTTTAGCATTAAAATCTGAGTTAATAATAATGGATGAACCTACCTCTGCATTAGCAGGAAAAGAAGTTACAAAATTATTTGAGATAATGAAGAGATTAAAAAATGAAGGTATCTCAATAATATTTATAACTCATCGTTTAGAAGAGGTTTTTCAGATAGCTAATCGTATAGTAGTACTAAGAGATGGACAAAGAGTTGGTGAACTTACCTGTGAAGAAAATAAAATTGATGAAGTAATAAGATTAATGGTGGGAAGGAATGTAAGAGTATAAACAAGAATAGAATCAAAGGTTAATAATGTAATTCTTGAAGTCAAAAATCTTTCTTCTCATGCTATAAAAAATATAAATTTCTCATTAAGAAAGGGAGAAGTGTTAGGAATAGCTGGATTAGTTGGATCTGAAAGAATAGAGATAGTAAGAGCTCTCTTTGGGGCAGACCCCAAAATCTCTGGAGAAATATATCTTGAGGGAAAAAATTGAAATTAAATCTCCAAAGGACGCATTCAAATTAGGAATTGTCTTAGTTCCAGAAGATAGAAAATTACAGGGACTTATTCTTAATATGGCTTTTCATGAGAATCTCTCTCTTCCAACTCTTCCTTTCATGTTTTCCAATAAATTACTTAATTTTAAAAGAGAATATAAATTGGTAGAAGATTTTGTGGATAAGCTGAGAATAAGAACTCCTCATATTTTCAAGTAGTTAACAACCTTTCTGGAGGAAATCAACAAAAAGTTGTAGTTACAAAATGGTTAGCATAAAACCTAAAGTCTTAATTCTTGATGAGCCAACAAGGGTTATAGATGTAGGAGCAAAAGCAGAAATTCATAATTTAATAGACAAATTAGCCAAGGAAGGAATAGGAATAATATTTATATCCTCAGGGCTTCCAGAAATTCTTGCTCTTTCTGATAGAATACTTATTCTATCAAAGGGAAGGATAACAGGAGAGCTAAAAAGAGAAGAAGCTAATCAAGAAAAAATTATGCAATAGTCTAAATTTTCCCTTTTTCCCTAATATACAATGATTCTATACTTTCAAATACAGGAAATTTTCTAAGAATATTTAATGATTCCTTCCATATATTTTCTAAGACTTGAGATTCTAAATTCTTCTCCCCTATTCTACGAATAACATCTATGGAATTTTTAACAAAACCCTTTATTTCCTCCTCAGTATATTTTCCTAAATTTTTATAAAAATATGGCCAATAAGGTTTTAAGTTCCCCAACAAATTTTCAAAAATATATTTTACCTCTTGAGTATTATCTTCAATAAATTCTTGCCAGGCGTTTTCTAATTTCTGATCAATGTTTTCCTTCTTATATCTGCTAAAAATTTCCATCCAAAATCTCCAGAAGGTATATATTAAGGCCAATTTTTTGTCTTCTTCAAAGGAAACAATCTTTTTATCCTTTAATAACTTTCCAAGAACACTTTGTGTCTTTGAACTTTCAAAGATCGAATCATTAATAATATCCTTAAAAGTTTTTTCTCCATCAAAAAACCAAGAGAAAAATTCTTCTTCAAAACTCTCATATTTCCCCACAAAGAGAAATATATGGTTGAGATTTTTTTCTATAAAATCAATAACCTCAAAAACTCTTGCTGCGGTAAGAACCATATCTATTCCTGTTCTACCTAAAGAGAATAGAAAATTTATAGATTCTCTTGAAAATTTCTCAATGAACTCAGGCTTATATTCCTTCAGATGTCTATAAAAATAATACCAAGAAACTTTCTCCTGTAAAGTTATATCTCTAAAAATCTCTTTTACTTTATCTTCCCTTCTATTTATAAAATTTTGCCACTCTCTTCTAATACTTCTTTCACTTATTGCTATCTTAGGATATTCCTCTAATATGTGTAGCCAATATCTCCAAAAAATGTATATCCAAAATAGCGAAAAATCCTCGTTTACTCTCAACAATCTTTCTTCCTTTATTAACTTTCCAATCAACTCTATAGTTTTAACCTTTCCTAATGGAGCCTTATATGCTACCTCTCTCACAGTCTTTAAACCATCAAAAGAGGAACTTATAGCCTCTTCTTCTAAAGATAACCCATCAATTTTAACAGGTAATAAAATTACATTTCCAAGATAGTCCATAAGATCAATATATTTTGCAGCACTTATTAATATTTCAAAGGGGTCGACATCTAAAACATAAGAGGGGGCTTTTTCTTCAGGAAAGAAAATAAAATTTCCCTTATTCCATAATGCTAAATCTAATAAAGCATCCATATTTTCTAAAGGTCCAGTTCTTGCATAAACAATTCTTCCATCTTTAAAAAATACTTCTGCCTTTCTTTCTCCATCTTCTACTTGAAATTTTCCTGTTTTTCTTCCTGAGGATAAGAGTTGAAGAACCTCCCACAGAGGTAAACTTACCAAATCTCCCCTTATTCCCATTTTTATCTATCCTCCTCCTTTAAAGGGCTTTAACGGAGCAAACCCATTCTCTTATTTCTATATTGATCAAACATAATAGCTAAGATTGTTATAGCTCCAATAGCTGATGGTTGCCAATATGCAGGAAATCCAAGGAGAACCATTCCAGTTCTTAAAATTTGCATTATAGCAGCACCAATAAGAACCCCAAACATTGTGCCCTCATCACCAGTAAGAGATGTCCCTCTAATAACTGCAGATACAATGATATCCAATTCGTATTAATAAAGATCCCTCTTTAAAAAAGATTTTTAGATAGAAAACTAAAAATTTAACCAACCACCTTAAAATTTAATTAATTCTATTTTAACATGAAATTTTTATTGCATCAATTCGATCCTCCTGATCTGTAATCACTTTTCACCCCCTTTCAATATAAGAACTATCCCTCTTTTCTTGCTTACCCTCATATTATTGGTATAGTAAAGGAAAGAATTCTCCAAATAAGTGAAATCAGGAAAAGGATATTAACTAAGGCTTGGATAGAAGAATAATAAAAAGAAGGCTTTCTTTTTCAAAGGGTGATTACAGATCAATTAAATTCCCATTTAAGAAAATTAAAAATCTCATCCCAACTTGGAATTTGGAAGGAAGCTCCTATCTCCTTAACACAGAAGGCACCAATTAAATTACCTAAAAGACCACATCTTTTAATATCCCATCCCAAAAGAACTCCTGCTAAAAACCCAGCAACATAGGCATCTCCTGCTCCTGTGGTATCTTTTACCTCTACAGGAAATATTGGAATATAAAATTCCTCTTTCCCATTAGTAACATAAGAACCCATCTCACCCATTTTAAGAGCAATAGCTTTTACTCCTTCATTTAAGAAAAATTTTGCAATATCTTCAGGATTTTCTTTTTTTGTTATAGCCTTTGCCTCTTCTAAACTGGGGAGAAAATAATCTAAATATGGAAGAGCAGAAGAAAGATTCCTTAGCCAGTTTTCCCTTTGCATCCCAAACAGTATCTAAGGAAGTAATCAATCCTATTTTTTTAGCTTTTTCCAATAGAATACCCGTTGGTTTTCCATCTAAGGATGGTAGTACATTAGTTCCAGCAATGTGAAGAATTTTTGATCTTTTTAAAAATTCTTCAGGAATATCTTCTAAACTTAAATTAGAATTTGCGCCTAAATAGTGCCAAAAACTTCTCTCTCCTTCCTTTGATATTGCTACGATAGTAGCAGAAGTTTTTAATTTATCATCTATTTTAACCCCACTGGTATCTATTCCGTAAGCCTCTAATTGAGAAATAATAAAATCTCCAAATCCATCCTTCCCTATCCTTGCGGTTATGCCTACTTTAAATCCCAATTTTGCCAAAGCAATTCCTGTATTTACTGCACATCCCCCAGTATTAAGGGTAATTTCTCCTAATAAAATTAATCTCCCCTTTTCAGGCAAAAAGTCAATGGGCTTTCCTAAGATATCCGCTACTGCAATACCTGCACATAGTACATCCAGATCATTTTGGGTTTCCATAATATTTTTCTACAAAATTAGATAATTTCTTGAAATAATCCCTCATCAGGGGATATAAAGATCTATAAAGTTCATATAAGTCTCTATACAACTCTACATTTCCTTTTCTTGGTTCATCTTTACTTATAATCCTTATAGCAGTCTCACATGCAGATTCTACGCTTTCATATATTCCAACTCCGACTCCTGCAAGAAGCGCAGCCCCATATGCAGCTCCCTCTGTGACATTTATTGTTATTATAGGACTATCAAAAATATCTGCTAAAATCTCTCTCCAGAGAGGACTCCTTGCACCTCCACCAGATACCCTAATCTCTTTTATTTCAATTCCTAAGCTTTTAATCAGTTCTAAGGAATCTTTTAATCCAAAAGCTACCCCTTCAAGAACAGATCTTACAAAAGATGGCTTTTTATGTCTTAAGGTTATTCCAACAAAAACCCCTTTTGCCATTGGGTCTGGGTATGGGGTTCTTTCTCCTGTAAGATAAGGTAGGAATAATAAACCCTCTGAACCTGAAGGTACTTTTTCTGCAGACATTGTTAAAAATTCATAGGGATCTTTTCCTGTCCACTTTGAAAGCTCCATCTCGATTTCTCCAAAGGAATCTCTAAGCCATCTAAAGGAACCTCCTGCAGATAACATTACTCCCATAGTATGCCATTTTCCCGGAACTGCATGGCAAAAAGTGTGAAGTCTTCCTTCCTTTTCTCCCTCAGGTTTGTCTAAATGAGCAAAAACAACCCCTGAAGTTCCAAGGGTCACAGATACTATTCCAGCTTTTACAATACCAGTTCCTACCGCTTGAGCAGCCTGATCTCCTCCACCACCAACCACTGGAATTCCAGAAACTAATCCTAACTCTTCTGCTACCTTAGGAAGGAGAGTTCCTGTAATTTCAGGAGACTCATAAACCTTTGGCATCCAGTCCTCTGAAATATCAAGCAAAGAAAGCATCTCTCTGGACCATTTTCTGTTTTTCACATCAAAAAGTAGAGTTCCTGAAGCATCGGAAACCTCTGAGGCATATTCTCCTGTTAGGCGATAACGAATATAATCTTTTGGGAGAAGAATTTTCTTTACTTTTGAGTAAGTTTCAGGTTCATTATCTCTAAGCCATAGAATTTTAGGAACAGTAAAACCTGTAAGAGCAAGATTTAATGTTAAATCGAGAAGTTTATTAATACCTCCCACTCTTTCTACAATTTCATCACACTGCTTTGCAGTTCTTTGATCATTCCACAGTATTGCTCTCCTTAAAACACTTCCTTTAGAATCTAAAAAGACAGATCCATGCATTTGACCTGTTAGTCCTATTCCTTTTATCTCTTTTGGAGATACAGATGATAAACTTATAGTTCTTTGAATTGATTTTTTGGTCGCTTGCCACCAGTCTTCTGGCTCTTGTTCGGACCAACCTGGATATGGAGTATAGAGGGGATATTCCTCTGTCCATGATTGAATAACATTTCCTTCCTCATCAATAAGTAAAGCTTTTGAACCTGTAGTTCCCACATCAATTCCAATTAACAAATTTATCACCTCTTTCCCATTTTTTAATATATTCTAGTAAATCGTTTTCTTTGTTGTCAAGAATACTCTCTATTTTATGAGCTTCTTATATAAGACTCTTAATTATTCAATACTTTCTCTCTAAGAAATAAAAAGGCCATTAAAATACCTAAAAACCCTGATAAAATAAGAAAATAAAAGACATGGAGATAGGTACCAAATATATCCCTTAATATTCCAGAAATTAAAGTACCTAATATTGCCCCTACCCCATAGGCGGTGAAAACAATCCCATAGTTTTTACTGGAATGTTTCTCCCCAAAGAATATTACAGTAGTAGCTGGTGCAATGGCAAGCCATGCACCAAGATTCAACCATAAAAGGGAAAAGGATAATATATACACAAATAAATTAGGAGAAATCAAGATAAAAATAGCTGCAATAATTACTAAAATATAGGATAAAATTGAAGAGTTCAAAGGAGAGAATTTATCAGTTAACCATCCAAATATTGGTCTTCCTAAGGCGTTAAAAATGGCAAATAAAGATATTAAACTTGCGGTAGATTTTGGGTCTAATTTTATTAATTCTTCACCTACAGGACTTGTTATTCCAATAATCATTAATCCTATTAAAGTTCCTATCATATAGCATATCCATAATCCATAAAATTTTTTAGTTTTCAGCATAGATTTTGTATCTATATATACAGAAGAAGCTATATTTTTATTATTTAACAAAAATTTTTCTGAAGGAAATTTGAAAAGAAATCCTAAAATTACAATCAATATCAAAAAGATAAATCCCAAAATTCTAAAGGTTTGAAGGGGTCCATAGATATCTACTAAATAGCGCGCTAAAGGAGCAGTAATAAGAGGGGATAGTCCAAACCCTGAAATAACAATTCCTATAGCCAAGCCCTTCTGCTCGGGAAACCATCGGGAAATCACTGCTATAGGTATCCCATAAACTATTCCCACACCCACTCCTCCTAAAACTCCATAGGTTATGGTCATAAGATTAATATTCTGAGTAAATCCAGAAAGAAACCATCCTAATCCTACCACTATTCCTCCTATTATAGTCATTAAATTTGGAGGATATTTCTCTATAAATCCCCCAGAGATAGCCATTGATACAGAGAATATAGCTAAAAAAGTCATATAAGGGAAACCACTCTGGATAACTCCTATATTTAACAGGTCCTCCAGAGGTTTTCTAAATATACTCCAAGAATAAGCTGTTCCTAAACATATATAAATAAGCATTCCTGCAGGAATAAGAAACCATCTTTTCATCTTCTCACTCCTTTCTTATACTCTTGAAGGGACAAATTTGGAAGCATATACCACATTTAGTACATTTTTTCTGATCAATTACATAGGTCCCATCATAATCCTTGAATATGGCTCCCATAGGACAATTTCTAAAACATATGGAACATTTTCTACACTCTTCCCTTACTACCTCATAACGTATTAAAGCAGTACAAACTTTGGCGGGACATTTTTTATCCCTTATATGAGCTAAGTATTCATCCCTAAAATATTTTAGAGTAGTTAACACTGGGTTTGGAGCACCTTTCCCGAGTCCACATAAGGAAGTATTTCTTACTGTATATGCAAGTTGTTCTAATTCTACTAAAGCTTCTTCTGTGCCTTCTCCTTTAGTAATCTTATCCAGAATTTCAAGCATTCTCTTAGTTCCTACTCTACAGGGGATACATTTTCCACAGGATTCTTCTTGAGTAAAGGAGAGGAAAAATTTAGATACATCCACCATACAATTATCTTCATCCATTACAATTAATCCACCAGAGCCCATGATAGCTCCAAGAGACGTTATAGATTCGTAATCTACAGGGGTTTCTAAATATTCTGCTGGAATACATCCTCCAGCAGGTCCTCCAATTTGAACTGCTTTAAACTTCTTTTCTCCAGGAATTCCTCCACCTATATCATACACAATCTCTTTAAGGGTTATTCCCATGGGAACTTCAATTAAACCTGTCATATTAATCTTTCCAGCTAAGGCAAAAACTTTTGTTCCTTTACTCTTTTCTGTCCCCAGACTTGAAAACCAGTTTGCTCCCTTCAAAATAATCTCAGGAATATTTGCCCAAGTTTCCACATTATTAATCACAGTGGGTTTGCCCCAAAGGCCTGAACTTACTGGAAAAGGTGGTCTTGGTCTTGGCATTCCCCTTTTCCCTTCCACAGAAGCAATAAGAGCTGTTTCCTCACCACAAACAAAAGCGCCAGCACCAATTCTAATTTCGATATCAAAAGAAAAATCTGTCCCTAAGATATTTTCTCCTAAGAGTCCATAACTTTTTGCTTGCTCTAAGGCATAAGTTAATCTTTTAATAGCAAGGGGATATTCAGCTCTTATATATATAAAGCCTTTCCTAGCTCCTATAGCATATGCCCCAATAAGCATTCCTTCGATCACAGAATGAGGATCACCTTCTAAAATACTTCTATCCATGAAAGCTCCAGGATCTCCCTCATCTGCATTACAGATAATATACTTTTCATCTTCCTTAGCCTTTCTTCCCAATTCCCACTTAAGTCCTGTAGGAAATCCTGCCCCTCCCCTTCCCCTTAATCCTGATTTTTTAATCTCATCGATTACTTCTTCAGGTTTCATCTCTGTAAGAACTTTCCCTAAAGCAGAATATCCATCTCTTGCTATATATTCTTCAATATTAAGAGGATCTATAAATCCTACATTTCTTAGAGCAATTCTAACTTGATTTTTAAAGAAGGGAAGTTCATTAAGGAGAGGAAGGGATTTTTTTAATCCCAATTCTTTTACAAGAAGTCTTTCTACAACTCTACCTTTAAGAAGATGTTCCTGGACAATATCCTTTGCATCTTGAGGTTTCAAATGAATATAGAATATCCCCTCAGGATATATGACCATCACTGGTCCTAAATCACAGGTTCCAAAACAACCTGTTTCAATTATCTTAACTTCCTCAAAAATATTAGCATTCTTAAGCTCTTTCTCTAATGCAGACTTAAAACTCTCTTCGCCTGCTGATATACACGCTGCTCCAGCACATATTAAGATGTGTGCTCTTTCTGGCATTTTAAAATTCAACCTCCTTAATAACAAATAATAATACTAATCTGAAGATAAAACATCCTCTGTAACAATTTGTCCATTAATAACATGCTGAACAATAATTTTTCTTGCTTTTTCAGGGGTAACATATTTATAGAGAACCTTAGGACCCCCTACTTTTTGTACTGAAATTAAAGGTTCATATTCACATAGTCCAATACATCCTGCTTGGGTTACTATAACATTTTGAAGATTTCTTTTCTCAATCTCATCCAAGATAGCAAGAAGAGTTTCCCTGGCTCCTGCTGCAATCCCACATGTTCCCATATGAACTACTATTTTATCTTTACCCTCTGGGGTTCGAGCTTGAAGTTCTGTTTGAGCCTTTTCCTTAATTTTTTTTAATTCTTCTAAAGTTAATTTTTTCATATAATCTTACCTCCCAAATTTTCTTCAAGATATAAACGTAGAAAAGAAAGAACTTGAGGATGATTTATAGGAACTTTCTCCAACTCCTTCTTAAAATCCTTTGTAGAAAACTCGAAATTTTTATCATCAAAAACGATCTTAAAATAAAAATCAATATTAGGGCAAGTTGCAATCAGAGCATAAATTGTATCAGAGATGTTACCTAAGGGTGGCAGATCCAAATGGAAAACAGGCAATATAGCAATAATTTCTGTCCCCTCTCCCACCTTGGAATTAATCTCTAAATTTCCTCCACAATTATTAACTACCTCATTAAAAAGTGACAATCCCAATCCTACTTTTCTCGTCTTCCTTGTAGTTATAAAGGGATTCATCACTTCTTTTAATATCTCCTCAGGAATACCTTTCCCATTATCCTTTATTATTATTTCCAAAAACTTTTCAGTTTTTACTATTTCCACCGATATATTTTTTGCTCCAGCTTCAATAGAGTTTTCTACTAAATCCAATATATGAAGAGAAAGTTCCTTCATGGATTTTCCTTTTTAAAATCCTCTAAAAGCTTTTTCATCGTATTTGGTGTTAATTTTCCATAAACTTCATCATCTATCATCAATGCAGGTGCCATGCTACAAGCTCCAATACATCTTACTAAATCCAAAGAAAAGTATCCATCTTCTGAAACCTTCCCTTCCTTCAACCCAATTTGTTCTAAAGCTGTAAGAAGATCTCCTGCTCCTTTAACATAACATGCAGTTCCCATGCAAAGCCTTATTACATGTTTTCCTTGAGGCTCTAATCTAAAATAGGAATAAAAGGTTACAATACCATATATTTCACTTAAAGGTACCTTTAGTTTCTCGGAAATTAATTCTAAAACCTCCTTTGGTAAAAAACCAAAATTTTCTTGAACTGCATGAAGAATCATAATTAAAGAGCCCTGTGTTCCAGAAAACTTTTCTAATATTTTTTCTATTTCATTTTTTGCATACTCTGAAATCTTTAGCTTCACTGCCATTTTTATACCTCCACTTTGTTCTTTATATAATTTCTCTTGATAGCTATTAAAAAATTATCCCATGAAAAATCCTCTAAAAACAAAAAACTTTTTGGCTTCATTATATCATTAATATAATGAGAATCAGAGGATATTATATAAGGTTTATTTTTTAATTTTGGATGTTCTTTAAAAAATTTTATTGGGTCTCCTCTCCTTGAAAACTCTATAATGTCATAATTTAAAGACTCAGGAATAAAACCTAAGGTTGAAATTACACTATATATTGGTCTATCAATATGAGCAAGGATACTTATTCCTTCCATCTCTCTAATCTTATCTAATATTTCCTCTATAGATAAGGACACAGATGTTGCCAATAACTTTTCTTCTACTCTTTCTACTTCTTTTTTCTCATTTACTACTACTTGAATTCCAAATAGATTTTCGTTATTTTTTAAATTAGGAAGATATTTCCATAATTCCCTTTGAAAATTTAAAGCAGATAAGTAATCTTTAAAAATCCCTAAAATATGTGCTTCCTCCTTTGATTGAATTTCAATTCCGGGTAGAATAAAAATCCCCATTCTATCTCCCCAATATTTTACAGAAGAATAGTTCTCTACAATGTTATGATCAGTTATTGCTAAAATATCAATTTTTTCCATTCTTGCCTTCTCTACTATCTCCTTCGGAGTCATACTCCAATCTCCACAAGGAGATAAAACAGTATGAACATGCAAGTCTATACCATACCATTTCAATAACTCTTCCCTGCCTCTCTACTCCCCATAATTATAGCATCCTTTATTCTATGCCGAAATAGTAGCCTACTTGTCACAAAAACCATATTCTTTGTCCTAATTTGTTACAATAATCATAGGTATATCAAACATATCAGCAGTTTTTACTATTTTGAGGTTAGTAATTCCAGTAATTAATAACACATCCTTATTTTCACATGCTACTAGAGCAAGCATATCACTCATTAAATCTAAAGCAAATCCCTTTGTATTTTCCACTTCTTCAATATTTTTTCTCCTGCTAAAATTTTACCATCTATAAGCTTTATAATATTCCTTTCTTTCATATTAAAGCCTTTTCTCATCTCCTCTTATTCCCAGTTTGTACAACTCTCCTGCAATTTCAAAAGCAGATTTCTCTGTTACATATAAATTAATTTTTTCTTCTATTGCCTTTTTTATCGTCTCTTCATTAGGTTTTTGTCCAGAAACAAAAACAATACTTCTTATTCCAGTAAGAACTGCAACAGCAATGGTGTTTAAATGGGTCTGAATAGTTAACCAAATAGAATCTTCAAGAGCATGAGCCATAACAAAAGATAAAAGATCACAAACAATTCCATGTTTAATATCTACATCCTCATTTGGAGAAGAAATAACTTGAAAATTTAAAATCCGGGCAATTTCCTTACTCTTCATAATCTTCTTCCTTTCTCTTAGGAGTAATAGAAATAGATCTTCTCGAAATTTCTTCCATTTCTTTTGCCATTTCTCTTAACTTTTCTTTTAAAATAAATATACAATCATAAATTTCAGCATTTCCCCTTACTATATCCTCTGCTAAGGATGCACATGAGGGAGATCCACAAGATCCACAATCTAATCCAGGAAGTAATTTGATGATTCTTCTCATTTCCTCCATTTTTTTTAAAGCTTTGCTCATATCTTCATCCAATTTCCATATGGGTCTTGGAAGGATTGCTTTATTTAAGAGAATATCTGCAATATTCATTAAATTGTTAATTTCATTAATAAAATTTTTATTTTCTATAACTCCTTTACTCCAATATAGAATTCTTTTTTCTGCCAAATATTTATTCTCAGGATTTAAGACACCTCCCACGCACCCTTCCTTACATGCCCTTAATTCAAGAAACTTAATATCTTGAAATCTATTTCTTTCTAAATCTTCCAAAACCTTTACAACCTCATCTATTCCTCCAACTGAAATTGCTTCCTCCTCTGAAAGAAAAGAACTTTCTCCTCCTAATATTCCACATAATATTCCTGACATATAAATATAAGACATTAAAGATTCTTCTTTTCCAATATTCTTCTTTACTGCAAGATATACATTATCCACACCTAAAACATGATGGAAATTAGAAGGACTCGAATCAATGGGCTCTTTTATAGCAGAAACTTCTGCAGGACAAGAAGCTATATACACAAGATTCGGTTCTTTTTTTTGATATTTCCTTTTCCAAATTTTTTTTATAATTTCACCCATGATCTCATAGGGAAATTTAAAGGGAGAAAGATGGGGAATTAAAGTTGGAAATCGTACCTGAACCAACTCAACTATAGCAGGGCAATAGGTAGATATTAGAGGAAGATTTTCAGTAGATGATATATATTGTTTCAAGGCTTGATGTAAGAAATATATTGCAAAAGTAGTATCCCAAACTTCCTCTGCTGAAAAAGTTTTCTTTAATGCTATCTGTAGTTGTTCTAAAGAATATTTTGTAGGAAATTGGGCATAAAATTCTGGAGAAACAACAATTACTAAATTTTCTATAGAAGAGATACTTTCTAAAGTTTGGGTAAAGGCAAAAGGGGCATAATGGGGACAAACTCTTATACACTCTCCACAATCAATACAACGCTGAGAGATAATTAAAGCCTTTCCCTCTCTTACCCTCATAGCTTCAGTAGGGCAATGTCGAATACAATGAATACATCCTTTACATTTTTGTAGATTTATAACAACAGAATGAATAATTTTATTATTCATTTTTTATCCAAATAGATTTTAGATATCACCTTTGTTCCCTTACCTATGATGGACTCAATTTTAAGCTCATCAGCAAAATTTTTAATATTAGGAAGCCCCATTCCTGCACCAAATCCCATTTCCCTTATATTATCAGGAGCGGTGGAATATCCCGGTTGCATTGCCAATTCTATATCTGGAATTCCAGGTCCTTCATCTTCTGCAATAATCTCTATAATTTCTGGGGTCAAAAATACTTTAAGAACTCCCCTATAAGCATGAATTACAATATTCATTTCTGCTTCATAAGTTATAATAGCAACCTTTCTAATTATTGAAGGCTCAACTCCTAATTGTTGTAATACCTTCTTTACTGTGCTGGAGGCTATTCCTGCTGAAACAAAATCTCCTCCCAACACAGGATATTCTAATATCAAAGGTTCTAATTCTGATTTTTTTTCTATTTTCACTTCCTTTTCCTCTATTGCCAAAAGTTTAAGTACAATATCTTTTGTACTTAATATACCTATAACTTCCCCTTCATTATTTACTACAGGGAATCTTCCAAAACGATATTGTCTAAAAAGTTTTAAAGCAGTATATAAAGTATCCTCAGGATCTAAATATTTGGGATCTCTAACCATATATTTTTCACAAGGTGATTTTAAATCTCCAGAAGCTAAAGCAGATATAACATTTTCCACGGTAACTAAGCCTATAATTTTCCATAAATCGTTTACTACCGGTACCCCATCTATTCTCTTTATCCTCATAATCTCTTGGATAGATTTCATATCATGATAGGGGGTTACCCTTACAATATCAGTATTCATAATTTCTTTTATTTTAACTTCCTCAAAAAATTCCTTTGGTATTCTCAAAGAACTCCTTCAACCTTCCTCCCTCTCAATCCCGCAGAATAAAGTCTTCCACATGCTTCATACATGGGATATTTTGTTCTTAAAAGGGGAATATTTATCTTTTTAGCAAGCTCTATTGTTTCTTTTGGTGGCATTTTACCTCTCACAAAAACTATAGCAGATAAATCTAACATCTCTGCTGTTCTTATTACCTGAGGAGTAACAAGTCCTGTCAATAGAAGAGCTCCTCCTTCTCCTAATAGAGCCAAGGCATCACTCATTAGATCCGTAGCTCCTGCAAGATTTATCTCTCTATTTAATTCTTCTTCACCTAGGATAATCTCTGCAGAAAGAATTTCTTTAATTTCTCGAAGTCTCATTTTCAAAACTCCAATCACCCCAATTTAATCATATGAATATTCTTATTGTCAATAATAATTACAATGAAATATTAAACTTTTATTAAAAAACTTCCCCTTCCCCACAATTTAGAAAAACCTTAATTAAGGATTAAAAATAAAAAAATTTTCAGAGGTTCATAGGTATTAAAGAATTAAAATCTTCAACTGTACCATCATCGAAGAAACATTCTATTATTTTTCTCCCTAAGGGATCTAATCTATCATCTAAAAACTTTTTCACTTCTTCTTTAAAAAATTTCTTTAATATTTCTGCTCCAATTCTATAGCCTTCTTCTTGAACCTCTGGTTGAAGATCAACCTGCAATAATCCTTTTAAAATATAGTTTCCTTCAAATTTTAATGATTCAAGAGCATATCCTAATAAAGAGCATTTAGCAGGAGTAAGTTGTTGAGGCTTTAATTTTGCAGATCCCCTTTTTGCAAGATATTCTCTAATAATCCATTCTGGCATAAAGCCAACTCTATATGCCCCTATATATTGATTAGGAATTAATATATAAAGAGTATCAGTATAAGTAGTAATTTGTTCTAGAATTAAATTTGCATGTCTTACCTTTTCTCCAGTAGCAAAAGGCCAATAAGAACCAACACCTTCGCTGGATAGAGCCTCTGTCTCTGTGATACTTGGATTCGCATGCCCCCTTGGACTTACCAATCTCCATAGCCATGCTAAAGCAGGAGGAAGAACATGAAATAACCCAACAATGCCATAAGTTGGTTTCTCTTTTAAACAAGGAGGAGTCCTAACTCCAAAACTTCTAACATCAACCGTTACTGGTTCGTTAACAATATTAGGTATAAACTTACGGGGTAATATTACCCTTGGATTAGGACAAGGTTTATTGGGTTCATCCATAATATGCTCCCATATTAAAACTGTAGCTCCAGGGTGAGCTTCGAGATTTAGAAAAACTAAAGGCTCTGGTGGGTGGATGCATATAGATTCAAGTTTTGGGTCCATACCATATCTTTTAATATTATCTAAACGGACAAACCATCCTTGTTCTGCATCTTTTACAACCATCTTTCTTTTGTTACTTTGAATCTTAGGATGAACTAAGGCTATATCATCCGTTACAGGATATATCTCACAAGATTCTTTTATTTCTAAATATATTCTCTCCTTAGTTTTAATGTTTTCGGCTAACAAAATTCTATTATCCTTTTCACGATGCATTTGTTGAATCATCTCACTCTTTCCACCCCCAGAAGCTCCCTCGTGTACAATAACAAGTTCATTATCATATGGAGTAACAATTTTAACTGTAGAAGCATGAATACTTATCCATCCTTCGAGTTCTCCAATATTAAGAAGAACTCCATATATTCCTTTCTTAGCACTGGGACCAGGATAGAGATTATAAGAAAATATTTCATGTAAGTTTTCTTTTCTATTATGAACTACTACTTGTTTACCTGAGAAATAAGTATGTCGAAAAATAGGAGCAACATATACAATTGCTCGGGGTTTAAAATTTTCTCTCAATTTAGACATAGGAATAAAACCTTGAATATCAGCTAAAGCTAAAGCAAAAAAAGCAGTATTTTTAGGGGCTATAAGTAAAGCAGGATAACCTAATTCCTCACCTCCTGCTATAAAGGGCATCAATATGAGTTCTTGAGTTTTTAACCATTCAAGGGTTTTTTTTCTTAAATTTTCAAAATTCTCTCCATATAAATCTATAAATCGAGGTTTATCTGTAGCTGCATCATCCCCAATAACCATACTATCAGGATCTCTCCTTCTCATATAAACATCAGGATAATTGACTACAGCTCCATTTCTACATTTTGTGACTATAGCTTCTACAATTTCTTTTCCTGCCTCTGTTTCAAACTTTACTTCGAATAAGATTTTGTCTTTTCCTCCCAAAGCCATTTCTAAAAATTCTTCCCGTTTTTCAGGTATAACCACATCCTTACAATTTAAAATTACATTTATTACTTCTTCATCAAGAATAAATTTTTCTGCTAAAAACATCCCCTTCTTTAACCTCCTATTGGAAATTTTAAGATAAATGTTTTTTCGTCATTGAAGATTATCACCTTAATAGGTTAACAAAATTGAGAAACAAATTCAAGATTTATTTTTAAATTTTGTGGTATACAAATAAAAATGTTACATATCGTTACCAAGAGGATTTATAAATCCTAAAGGAGGAGATTTCAAAGAGGAAAATTCCTCCTCTAGATCATCCTTGGAGAAAATGTCTTCCAAAGAAATTATGTATGATTTGCCTTTAGGAATAACATTAATATATAATTATCTCAAAAGAATAAATTTTAAGGAGAATATGTAAAATGTCTAAAAAAATTGCATTTATTGGTGCTGGAAGTTTCGAATTTACAAGAAATCTTGTTAGAGATCTTCTAACTTTTCCTTCTTTTCAAGATGCTACCATTGCTCTAATGGATATTGATGAGGAAAGACTTAATTTTTCAAAAAATGCAGCAGAAAAGATAATATCTACTGGAAAATATCCAGCAAAGATTTTAGCTACATTAAATAGAAAAGAAGCTTTGGATGGGGCAGATGCAGTTATAATTACAATACTTGTAGGGGGAGTTCAAGTTTGGAGACATGATATTGAGATTCCTAAAAAATATGGGATAGACATAAATGTAGGAGACACAAGAGGTCCTGCTGGAATCTTTAGAGCCTTAAGAACTATTCCTGTTATGATTGAAATAGCAAAGGACATTGAGAAATATTGCCCCAATGCAATAGTATTAAATTATACGAATCCAATGGCAATGCTTATTAGAGCAGTACAAACAATCTTAAAAATTAAAATTATTGGGCTTTGTCATAGTGTTCAGGGAACTGCTATGATGCTTGCAAAATGGATTGGAGCTCCCATGGAGGAAATAACATATTTTTGTGCAGGTATAAACCATCAGGCATGGTTTTTAAAATTTGAATGGAGAGGGAAAGATGCATATCCTTTAATTAAAGATGTTATTCTAGCAAGACCTGAAATTTATAATGAGGAAATTGTAAGAAATGAGATGTTCTTACATCTTGGATATTATGTGACAGAGTCCAGTGGTCATAATTCTGAATATAATGCATGGTTTAGAAAGAGAACAGATCTTATAGAGAAATATTGTATACATGGAACAGGCTGGAATCCAGGAGAATGGGGATTTATTTTAAAGGAATATCTTAGAAGAGAAAATACATGGAAAGAGGAAATAAAAAGTTGGATTGAGAAAGAACCCGTAAACCTCAAAAGAGGGCATGAGTATGCAGCATATATACTTAATGCGTGTCTTGGAGATGGAACTTCCTTTGAGTTTAATGGAAATACAAGAAATTTTGGACTTATAGATAACCTCCCATACGGAGCCTGCGTGGAAGTTCCCATTATAGCCTCCAAAAGAGGATTAGATCCTTTAAAGGTAGGATCTTTACCACCTCAACTTGCACTTTTAAACTATATAAATTCCTCATGTGAGGAACTTGCTGTCGAAGGTGCCCTTGAAGGAGATCTTAATAAAATATATCATGCTATTTGTTATGATCCTCTTACTTCCGCAGTTCTTTCTCTTTCTGAGATAAAAGAAATGGTTAAGGAAATGTTTAAAATTAACAAGAATTATTTATCTCAGTTTAGAAATTTTGATTTTTAAAGATAAAAAAGCCTGTCATTTTAAAATGACAGGCTTCCCCACAAAAATCTACTTGACCAACTTTAAATTACCAAAGCTTGATGGATTAATCCAATTTATATTTTCTACTTCATTCCATGCTATTATTCCCACTCTACTTCCAAATATACCAGCATCATTTACTTGTACATCAAATCCTATAATATCTCCATCCTTAAGTTTCTTAGTCTTCATCTTTACCTGTGCTTCTACTATATATCCAAAATCTGTTCTCTTTGTAGCAGTTACAAAATAATCCTTAGATGCCCCAGTTCCAAAACTTTGACGATTATCAAAACTTACCCTATATTGAGCATCATTCGGATCATAGGATGTTGCTTTAGCATTATCTTCATCAATAAAGAATTCTATAGAGTCTTGTTCCCAGGGATCAGTATTATCTTTATTTAGTAATGAGTCATAAACTTCTGCCCAAATATATATACCATCTTCATCCCATAATACTCTAAATTTTGAATAAGCTACTTTCCCTTTAGTTCCTAAAACATAACTGTCAGTTAGATATTCTTCTGTATTTTTCCAAATTTCATCCAATTCTCCATCTATTTTAGGTTTTCCATATTTAGCTGTTGCTAATTTACCTGTAATCTCTTGAGCATTAGCAAAAATAGAGATTAATAAAACAAAAAGAATTATTAGGGTAATAAATTTTAAGTTTCTCATGACAACCCTCCATCCTTTTAAATTTTTCAGAAAATTATAATCAAAAAATCTTTAATTGTCAAATTTTTAATAAAATCTAAAAGATTTTTGGGTATCCAGGAGAAAAAATAACAAGATGCATGGAATATAATAAAAATTATTTAAAAAGAGGGAGAAAATTATCTTTCTCCCTCTAATTTCTGAATAAATCTCCTAAGATGTATAACTTAAATTGCTTATTACTTTTACTATTCTTCTGACACTCTTTTATAAGTTAAGGCATCTGCAACTTTTTCTAATAATTCTCTTATAGAAAGATTCTGAGGACATTTTGGTTCACATTTACCACACTTTTGGCAATTTTCAGCTCTTTCTTCAGGTCTCATCCCATAATTATACTGCCACTGGGGTGCTCCCCAACTATTATATCTTATCCCTTCATTATAAAGATAGAAATTTAGCGGAATATTTACTCCATAGGGACAGGGCATACAGTATTGACATTGGGTACAGTCAATAGCCTTTATCCCTAAATAAATATCTCTAACCTTTTCAATAATCTGAAGTTCCTCTTGAGTTAACAATCCAATTTCAGCCTTATCAGCAATTTCAATATTTTCCTTTACCTGCTCTAAAGTACTCATCCCAGAAAGAAGCATAGAAACTTCTGGATGACTCCAAACCCAAAGAAGAGCCCATTCCAGAGGAGACCTTTTTATTTTATAATTTTCAAAAAGTTTTTTCGCTTTATCAGGGGGATTAACCAATCTTCCTCCCCTTAAAGGTTCCATAACAATCACTGCTATTCCTTTACTTCCTGCATATTCCAAGCCTTCCTTTCCTGCTTGATAATTTTTATCCATATAATTGTATTGAATTTGACAAAAAGTCCAATCATAGGCGTCTATTATCTTTTTAAAAGTTTCCAGATCATCATGAAAAGAAAATCCTAAATATCTGATTTTTCCTTCTCTTATCTTTTTTTTAGCCCATTCTAAAACACCTAAATTATACACATTTTGCCAAGTTCCTTTAGAAAGAGCATGTAAAAGATAAAAATCTATGGGCTCTGTATCCAATTTTTTCAATTGTTCATTCAACAATCTATCAAAATCATCTTTAGAATTTACTAACCATACAGGTAATTTAGTAGCAATATATGTTTTTTCCCTATATCCTCCTTTTAGTGCTTTCCCCACTAAAATCTCGCTTTTCCCCCCATGATATCCATAAGCAGTATCAACATAATTTACTCCATGATCAATAGCATATCTTATCATTTCAATTGCTTTAGGTTCATCAATTTTTGATTCGTCTCCTCCGGTAGTTGGTAATCTCATGGCTCCAAAGCCTAAAACAGAAACTTGAATATCTGTTTTTCCAAATTTTCTATATTTCATCTATATGCCTCCTCCTTCTTTAAAATTGTTCATTATTTTTTAAATTATTTTTATATAATACAAAAAATTTTAAAACTAAAGGGATGAAAAGTGATAAGCTTGATGTACAATAAGAATATTTTTTTAAATATTAAATCACCTTCCTTTCTTCCTAAATTATAAATCCTAGAAATAACTCTAAATCAAGAAAAAAATTATCTTATCTGTAACTACCTTTCACCTTCTTTGATAAAAGTAGACAATTATAAGATTAATTGTGTGCATTATGCAAGAAATAGCAAACTATATTCAAAGATAATAGTATAAATTATAATAAAATAAAAAATACCATGGAGGTGTTTAAATGGTAAAAATTGCGATTATAGGTGCAGGTAGTGTTTCCTTTTCCATGAAACTTATTCAGGATTTAAACTATTACAAGGATCTTTCTGGAAGCATTGTAACCTTTATGGATATTGACGAAAATAGACTGAATTTAGTTTATAGTTTAGCAGAAAAGTATATGAAGGAAGCAGGAACGAACTTAAAATTAGAGAAAACTACTGATAGGAAAAGAGCAATAGATGGGGCAGATTTTGTTATAAACACAGTAAAAATTGGTGGATATCATAATATGGAGAAAGAAAGAGAAATTATGGAGAGTCTAGGATATTATCGTGGTTTTGGAGACAGAGTAAGTGACTATTATGGGGGATTTGCTGCTTATGAACAATTGAAATTTGTAAGAGAGGTAGTAAAGGATGTAGAAGTATATGCTCCTAATGCTTGGTATATGCAAGTTTCAAATCCTGTTTTTGAAAGCACTAATTTAGCCTTGAGAGAGAGTAGTTTGAAAGTAGTAGGATTCTGCCATGGTTATTTAGGACTTTTTGGAATCTTAAAGGTTCTCAAACTTGATCCAAAGGATGTGGAAGAGCAGGTAGCAGGATTTAATCATTGTATCTTTCTTACAAAGTTTAAACATAAAGGAGAGGATGCCTATCCCCTATTAGATAAATGGATAGAAGAAGAAGCTCCAAAGCTTTGGAATTCTTATGATTATATGATATCTCCTTGGGAATATGCTGAACTTTCTCCAGCTAGTGTAGAGATGTACCGACTCTACGGATTATTTCCTATAGGAGACACTCCAAGAGCAGTTTCTCCATGGTGGTTTCATGCTGATTTCAATGAGCAGAAGAATTGGTTTCCTGCAGGAGGACCAGATTCTCCTGTGGGATGGACTATGTACTTATATGGTTTAAAACTAAGACTTCAACAGATGGAAAAATTAGGAAAAGATTCTAATATTTCCATAACGCAAGAACTTCCTATAGAAGAAAGCATGGAATCTATTGTACCCTTTGTGGATGCAATAGTGAACAATCATAGGAAAAGATTAGTTTTAAATGTACCTAATAATGGAGCAATAAAAAATATTCCAGATGACGTCATAGTAGAAATCCCTGTATATGTTGATAAAAATGGAATTGAAAGGGAAAAAATAGAAAATATACCTTCCCGATTAATGCTCTATATTCTAATTCCAAGATGGCTTAGAATGGAAAGAATATTACAAGCCTTTAGAGAGGAAGATAGAAAAAGCCTTCTCCTCATGGTAATGGATGATCCAAGAACAAGAAGCTTTGAACAAGGTAAGAACTTAGTAGAAACTATCTTATCCCAGCTTTGGAATGAAGAAATGAGTAAACATTATAAATAAAACCCTTGAATGGGGGAGAGCCTTATGCTCTCCCTTAGTTTTTCTATTTTTCTTTTAATATTAATGTAAAGGCTTCAAAATCTCTGAGAGGAGGAATATTAATTCCTATATACATAAGTTCATCTCCAAAATACTCCTTATCAGTTTCTTCTACAATATATTTTTTGTTTGGATCAAGGCCATCTAATTTTAATTTTTTAAAGGATGAATTTGGCTCCGCTAATATATTTACATAAATTACAAAGGCCTCTTTTTTATCTGGAGTCACGTACATCCAAGAGGCAGAATTTCCTTCGAAGGGACTAATGAGTCTATAAAGGTCTCCTTCAAAAACTATATACCATATTCTTTTATACATTTCTATCTGTTTTTTAATTAACTCCTTTTCTTCTTTTGAAAGTTTTGTAAGATCCATTTCATACCCAAATACTCCTGACATCGCTACATATCCCCTTGTCTTAAGAGGTGTAACTCTTCCCACCTGATGATTCGGTACTGCAGAGACATGAGCACCCATAGTACTTGCAGGATAAATTATACTTGTTCCCCATTGAATTTTTAATCTTTCTACAGCATCGGTATCATCACTGGTCCATATTTGAGGCATATAATATAAAATACCTGGATCATATCTTCCTCCACCACCAGAACATCCTTCAAATAATATATATGGAAATTCAGAGACTAATTCTTCCATCATCTCATATAAAGCAAGAACATACCTATGAAATACCTCCTTTTGTCTTTCAGGAGGTAGAGCAAGAGATCCCACTTCTGTTAAAGGTCTGTTCATATCCCATTTTATGTATTCTATTGGCGCATTTCTTATTATTTCTTTCATCATTCTTAAAACTTCTCTTCTTACCTCTTTTCTAGTGATATCCAAGACATATTGATTTCTACATGGAGATATAGTTCTTCCCTTTACTTGTATACACCAATCAGGATGTCTTCTATAAAGTTCACTATCTGGAGAGACCATCTCTGGTTCAAACCAAAGTCCAAATTTAAGTCCCATCTCATTCAATTTTTTCCCAAGACCATCAAGACCATGAGGCAATTTTCTTCTATCTACATACCAGTCTCCTAGGGAGCTTGTATCATCATCTCTCTTTCCAAACCACCCATCGTCAACAACAAAGAGCTCTATTCCAATCTCCTTTGCTTCTCTTGCCAATTCAAGTAATTTATTCTCATTTACGTCAAAATAAACTGCCTCCCAGGTATTGATTAAAATTGGCCTTCTTTTATCTCTGTAGATCCCTCTACAAAGCCTTTTTCTGTAAAGTCTGTGATATATTCTAGACATCTCTCCCAATCCTTGGGAAGAGTAAACCATAACCACTTCAGGTGTTTGGAAACTTTCTCCACTTTCAAGAATCCATGTGAATTCAAAGGGATTTATTCCCATAGAAACTCTTGTTGTATTATATTGATCTACCTCTATAAAGGCAGCAAAATTTCCACTATATACAAGGCTAAATCCATAGACATCTCCAAATTTTTCATCCGCATTCTTTGAAAGTAGAGCTACAAATGGATTATGTTGATGGGAACTTTCTCCTCGTGAACTTTCAATTATTTGAATTCCATAGGTAAGGGGTTTTCTTTCTACATATCTTTCCCTTGCCCAAGATCCCCATAAATGTAAAAGATCAAAGTCAGAGTGATCAAAATCAACAGAGGCACTTAAAGCTCTTAATATTTTCAATTCCTCTTTACCTTCGTTTACAAAGTTTGCACTTCGAGTTATTACATTAAAGTCTCTATATACAGTATATATTAATATTACCTTTAATTTTATCAATTCATCAAATAACTCAATTTCTAAAGTTTCAGCTTCATTCTCATCTTCCACGTAAGTAGCAGGAAGTCCATTAAGTTTTGGTTTTCCCTTATAAATTTTAAAGGTTTTAAACCTTAAGTCGGTAATTCTTGAGCCATCCCCTTGTTCTACTTGATAAGCAGGATATCTAAAATCAGAAGTCCCGTAGGAAGGATATTCTAAAGACATTCTATCAAAGGTATAGGTTTTATCCGTAGGATCTGGATTTGCTCCAAAAGGAGACGTTATCAATATATCAGAAAAATCCGAGTGATTTAGCCTTCTCCCCCAATAGAGATGCACCAAGTATCTATTCTTGAAAATTTTCATAATATAGCTTGAATCATTAGCAATTAGATGAAACATTTTATTATTATCATCAAAAATAATGGGCATTATATCACCTCTTTTGTAGTAGGAATTTATATATTAAAATATACAATTAAAAGAGATGAATTTCTACTATGAAGGATGAAAATAATGAGGACTAAAGGAATTTTAAGTTTATTTTTATTTGTTCTTTTAATATTCTCTATCTCTTATTCTTTTACCTTTGCAGTTATTGGAGATAGAGCAGGAAGACCTATGAGAGGAGTTTTTGAAAAAAATCTCTTGGAAATTTTAAAAACTGACGCAAGATTTATTATTCAATTGGGAGATATTTTAGGAGATAGCAGTCCTGAGGAATATAAATATGTTCAAAATCTTCTTAAGAATTTAAAGATTCCCATCTATCTTGTTCCAGGAAACCATGATTTAAAAGGCGATCCTAATGGCAAAAAATTTCAGGAATTCACAGGAAGACCGCTATATTACTATTTTGATTATGAAAACGCAAGATTCATTATTCTAAATAACTCCTCAGGAAGAATTGGGGAAGAACAAATAAAATGGTTAATCAGCATTTTAGAAGATACGAAAGTAAAATATAAATTTATTTTTATGCATCAACCGGTAATCACTCCAAGTTTTTTCTTCTTATTTCATAAGGCAGATCCTATAGAATCCAAAAAACTTATGGAGATTTTTGAGAAGTATCAAGTAAATTATGTTTTTTCAGGGCACATTCATATGTATTACAAAAGGGAGATAAATGGGGTAATTTATATAATTTCCGGAATAGGGGGAGCCACCCCTTATGTATTCCCAGAGATAGAAGCAGGAAAACCCCATTTTATATTAATAAACGTTTCAGAAAATGGAATTTTAGATAAAACAATTATCATTGAGAAATAAGGAAAA
>FMJZ01000845.1_pt1 | contig 78139 bp, 55 predicted proteins | sample 1987881 | NCBI WGS metagenome assembly FMJZ01 (sample SAMEA4378227, study PRJEB15110) | soil metagenome | biome: soil; feature: Field; material: Soil | place: India | collected 2015-03-11 | depth 0 m
AAAAAAACGCCCCGGTAAGCTTGGCCCTGACAAAGTTTGCGCTTTGCACAAGAGCACCGGCACCTAAAATGCCGCTCATGACCATGTACACAGTGGGGATGTATCCAGCTTACAGGCCGCGTCGGCTGCGCCAGACGCCTGCCCTGCGCCGGTTGACATGCGAGACAAACTTGAACAGTGCCCAGCTTGTGTTGCCGCTGTTTGTGCGCCCTGGACGTAATGTACGCCGGCCTGTGCCTGCGATGCCTGGCGTGTTTCAACTTTCGCCGGATCAACTGGTGCGTGACGCCGAGCAGGCATACAACGCAGGTGTACGTGCGGTGTTATTGTTCGGAATACCGGAGCGAAAGGATGCCAAAGCCTCTGGTGCCTATGCCAGAAACGGTATTGTGCAACTGGCAGTACGCCAGCTCAAAAATGCCATACCCGAGCTGATTGTCATTACCGATGTGTGCCTGTGCGAGTACATGTCGCACGGCCATTGTGGCATCGTGAAACAAACTGCGCAGGGACCGAAAATTGTAAACGACCCTACGCTTGCGTTGCTTGCGCGCACTGCAGTCAGCCATGCCGAGGCCGGCGCAGACATTGTTGCACCTAGCGACATGATGGATGGTCGCGTGCGCGCAATTCGGCAGGCGCTCGATGCAAACGGATTCACCGATACACCAATCATGTCTTACGCAGCCAAGTTTGCCTCGGCATTTTACGGGCCTTTCAGGCAGGCTGCTGAATCAGCGCCGACATTTGGCGACCGCCGCAGCTATCAAATGGACCCAGCCAATGCACGCGAAGCATTACGCGAGGTTGCAATGGACATAGCTGAGGGGGCAGACATTGTCATTGTCAAACCTGCGTTGGCCTATCTTGACGTGCTGTATCGCGTGAAAACCGAGTTCGGGTATCCAACGGCAGCTTATGCAGTAAGCGGTGAATTCGCCATGTTAAAGGCTGCAGCAGCTCGCGGTTGGCTCGACGAGAAAGCTGTCTTACTCGAGATGCTCACTGCTATCCGGCGTGCCGGTGCTGACATCATCATTACCTACGCTGCCAGGGACGCTGCGGCCTGGCTGCGTCAGCAGGCTTGACTTGCTCAAATCTACCCGTGCGAAGTGACGACTGTAATTGTGTTTTTGGGGAGCGGCTTTAGAGGACTTTTCTTAAACGGACGTGCGTCCTTAGAGAGTTACGACCTGCCAATAGTGACGAAGACGTAAACCAGCACAACGGCAATTACAATCAGCACAACAATCGCGCCGATGCGGAAATACCTTGCGGCCTTATCCTCTTTTTTGGCAAAGCCCTTGGCCTGCATAGAACTTGCAGCGGGGCTTGCCTGTCCGAGTTCATCCAAGCGCACGCCGCGGGCTGTGATCTTTTCCGTCTGCCGTTTTAAGCCGGGCAACACCGGTCCGTCTTCGAGCCGCAGCTCGATCCTGCCTAGCCGCAGAATTTGACCCGGCTTGAGGACAGCCTCGGTTATCTGTTCGTCATTTATGAAGGTGCCGTTGGTCGAGTTAAGGTCCTTGACTCGTATGCCGTCCCCTGAAACAACCAGTTCACAATGATGACTGGATACCGACGGCTCTGAGATCTGGAAGCTGTTCTCCTCAGCACGGCCAATTGTAACTCGCTCAGCCGAAAGCTCGTAAGAGAGTCCGGTGAACCCTTCGGTCAGAACGATAAGCTTGGCCATAAGTAGTTTTTGCGTTGATTATTGCCCCTGCGTCGAACCAGTCAATCGCAAATCGTGCTTGTTACCGGCTATCGGGTTTCTGCGCGTTGGTACCCGCATCAGGCGCCGGCTTCGACTGGGTACGACTCGCGGCTTTTTGGCGCAGTTTTTCCAGCTCAGCTATGAACCAGCTCGGTCCGCCTGGCTTGTAACCAAGGTCACCGAGCCTGTTGCCAGCGCTGTCCAAAATAACCAGTGTCGGGTACCCTTTAATGCCATATTTTGCTGCCAAGGCCCTATTCGCCTGTTGTTGTTCTTTGGCGAGCTGTTTTTTGCGCGGGAAATCCACCAACACAAGCACAAGATTTGTATTGGCATACGCCGCAAATTCAGGCGTCGAAAAAACTTCCTTGTCCAGCCGAATGCACCACGGGCACCAGTCTGAACCGGTAAAGTTTAGCAACACAAGTTTTTGTTCCGACTTGGCCTTGGTCAGCGCTTGTTTGGCATCTGTCATCCAGTCAAGTTGCGCCCCAGCCAAACTCGACACCACCCAACAACCAAGCCACAAAAAAAGGATTGGTTTTGCGACTACACATTTCATGAGCGCAATTTTGCATTATCCACCGCCGATTGCAAATTGTTGTCTCGCCACACGATTTTGCCGCCAACGATTGTAAGCATTGCTTTACCTTTAAGTTTCCAGCCGTAAAACGGGCTGTTACGCGACTTACTGGCAGTGCAGTCAACAGTCAAAACCCACTGTCGGTCCGGATCAATCACAGTGACATCTGCGTCTGCACCAACGCTCAGTGTCCCCTTTGACAAATGCAGCAGCCTCGCCGGGTTTATAGTGAATTTGGCAATCAACTCGACCAGCCCAAGCCGACCATTATGATAAAGCTGCATCAACGATAGCGCCAACGCCGTCTCAAGCCCGGTCATCCCGAACGGCGCAACATCGAACTCGACTTCTTTTTCGTAATCGCAGTGTGGCGCATGGTCACTGGCGATCACATCAATTGTGCCGTCCGCCAGCCCTGCAAGGAGCGCTTCCCTATCGGCAGCGGAACGGATCGGCGGGTTAACCTTGAAATTTGTGTCGTAAGAAGGCCAACGCGGCAACTGATCAGCGTGTTGTGTTGCTACAAACAATCCTTTGGCATCTGTAGCCCAAAACTTGTCGCTACCCGCAACTGCTGCGTCGGTAAGCGTGAAATGATGCGGACATGCTTCGCCTGACACTGGCAACCCCGCTTGTTTAGCCTGACGCAAAAGCTCGACGCTGCCAGCTGCACTAATGTGTTGGCAATGCACATGTGCACCGGTCAGCTTGGCGAGCAAGATGTTCCGTGCAACAATCACCTCCTCGGCCACCGCGGGCAAACCGCGCAATCCTAGCACGGTGCTCCAATACCCTTCATGCATCACACCGTCGGCTGCCAACGCGCTGTCCTGGCAATGATCAAGCACAGGCAAATCGAACATGCGCGCGTACTCGAGCGCGCGCCGCATCAGTTCATTGTTTTGGATGCAGTTGCCATCGTCGCTGATTGCAACCACACCGGCGCGATACAACGAGCCGATCGGCGCAAGTTCTTCCCCGGCAATGTTTTTTGTGATTGTACCTGCAACAAACACGTTCACAGCACCATGCCGCAAAGCGCGTTCGTGAATCAACGCGACCGTGGTCGGATTATCAATCGCAGGCGTTGTATTGGGCATACACACCACCGACGTGAACCCACCACGCGCAGCCGCGGCAGTCCCTGTTGCAATGGTTTCCTTGGCTGCCTGGCCAGGCTCGCGCAGATGCACATGCATGTCTATCAAGCCAGGACAAACAATCAGGCCTCTGACATCTATCCGCGTTGCGTCTGGAGGCGCTTTTTTTGCCGCATCAGCTCCAACAGCAGTTATTTTGCTATCCTGAATCAAAAGGTCCGCAACAACGTCCCGGAAAGCCGAATTTGCCGGGTCGATTACACGCCCGCCAATGAGCAACAGTGAACTCATCGGCTCGAAGGATATACTTGCGGCGGTTGACATTGCAAGTGCACCGGATAATATGCTTCGGGTTGCGGGTGTAGCTCAGTGGTAGAGCTCCAGCCTTCCAAGCTGGCTACGTGGGTTCGATTCCCATCACCCGCTCCAGTCACTAATCAACGCCAGACTTCAATACCCGGCCGAGTGCGTTACAAGACCTTTTATTATTGCCACACTTGCGGATGTCCCAAGCCGGTTTGCGCCTGCGGCAATCATCGCCAGTGCAGTTTGTGTATCACGAATCCCGCCTGCAGCTTTGACGCCGAACCGCGGTCCCACCACGTCGCGCAACAGGTTAACGTCTTCAATTGTGGCGCCGGCGCCGCCAAATCCAGTCGAGGTTTTCACAAACTCCGCGCCCGAATCCAACACCAGGTGACACGCGCGGATTTTTTCTTCACGCGTGAGCAGACACGTTTCGAGAATAACCTTCACGGGGTGTTCATCGGCAGCTTCGACAACATCGCGCAACTCGCGCAACACGTAGTTGTCATCGCCCTCTTTTAATTTTCCGATGTTCAACACCACATCCACCTCATGCGCACCATCGTCAATTGCGGCCTCGGTTTCGAATCGTTTGACGTCGGCTGCCACTGCGCCAAGTGGAAAACCAATCACACAACACACTTTCACTTCCGTGTCTTCGAGTAGATACCGCGCCTGTACAACGCGCGAACCGTTAACGCATACACTGTAAAAATTAAATTCACGCGCTTCAGTGCATAACTTTTCGATGTCCTTTGCGGTTGCATCCGGTTTAAGCAACGTATGATCAATAAACCGCGCAAGCTCGGCTGCCGATAAACTGCTTGTGTTCATAACGTTGTGTATTTAGGCTGGCGCGTCAGCTAAGCGTCGTCAACTGTCTTAACGCTTGAATGTTGTTCGTGCCGGGGCTGAAGCCCGGCGAGGCCCGAAGATTTTCTATGCTCGAGGCCAATTGCAGGATGCTCCGGTTCGTGCTAAAAGACTCTGGCCAGGGAATGTTGCCACCCACCTCCTCGTTCGACTGCAGGCCGACGGTTTACACCCGCCGGTGGCAGTCACACTGACTTGCCCCAGTCGAAAACCCACGGGCAAACGGGCTTGAAACAGATTGCGCTCAGCCCATGCGCCCGCCGCCGTGCGCACCACGATACCTGCCGCCCCCGTGTCGTTCCTCGCGCGGTCGCGCAACGTTAACTGTAATTGTGCGACCTTTGAAACTCGTGCCGTTTAGCTTTTGAATTGCGGTTTGCGCGGCTTCGTCGTTTGCCATCGTAACGAAGCCGAACCCACGCGATTTATGCGTGAACCGATCAAGCACAATGTTGGCTTCAGTCACGCCGCCGTGCTGTGAGAACAAAGCTTGCAGGTCTGTTTCGGTGACATCTGGAGCAAGCCCGCCAACATACAGTCTGTTTTGCATGATAACTTTGCCGCAGAGCTATCGGCCATCTCGTGAGACCGTTCCCGACCGCCGGGTTTCAAACCTTCACTGAACAGGGTCACTTGAAGATTTACCGCATCTCGAAAAGTCCAATTGGCTCTGTGTGCGGTTGATGATGGCCACTTGCACAAAAAAAGCAAACCGAATCTGCACAAAAACTTGACAAGGTATCGGCGCTAACCTTTTTGGCGTCAATAGATACCCGCGTGCAAACGCTGGTGGTACAATTAAATCCTCGGTGAGTTAGGAAGCCATATTACAGTCAGCCATCTGTGTTTGGCACGTGCAACACCAGTCGTAGCTTGGCGCTTGGTTCCAGCCATCGAAGACTGGACTTACCGGCGTCGGCAGTGACCCAGGTCCCGATTAGTCCACTGCAGGCCGCCAGTCCAATACACGCAATTGAACCGTCATGCGCTCGCCGAATTCATGAATCACAGGTGTAAACGCAAGATCAAATCTACCCGTTGGCAATAGTTCATTGCCTGCACCCCACCAAAGCGTCTGGCGCGTTGTGGTGCCGTCCGTTACCCACATTTTGACGTGTTGGCAGTCTGGCCCGATGCGTCGCAAAGGCCGGTGGTGTGTCAGTCTACGTGCCATGAATCGCACAGGTGGGTTGCCAAGACCAAACGGCTTGAGTCGGTCCAACTCACGCACGCGCCCGATGTTCAGCTCGCCCAAAGTCACCTCGGCATCAATGCACAAGCACGGTTGCAGCATTTCTGGCCTGAGCGATTTACGCGCAATTTCATTGAGCTGCCGTCTGAGCGCTGGGATGTTTTCAGGTCTAATTGTCAAGCCGGCAGCCATTGCGTGTCCGCCGTGGTCAAGCAGCAGGTGGCTGCATTGCCGTAATGCTGCCGCTAGATCGAACCCCTCGATGCTCCGGCCAGAACCACGCAACCGGGTGCCTTGACCACCAACGACCACGGCAGGGCGATGGAACTGTTGCACAAGGCGCGATGCAACAATCCCAATCACACCCATGTGCCAACCTTCACGTCCCTCGACAATCACATAATCTATGTCGGGGTCGAAGCCGGCTTGAACCGCGTTAACAATTTCGTCGGTTATTGTCTGCTCGATTTTTTGTCTTTCACGGTTGAACGCGTCCAGTGCACGTGCAAGCAAGTCTGCTTCGGCGGTGTCGGTTGTTAACAAGAGTCGCAGTGCCTGTTCGGCCGTCTCGAGCCTGCCCGCGGCATTTAATCGGGGTGCAAGTTGAAAACCAACTTCATACGGGCCAACTGTAGCCGGGCAACGAGAAACTGTCTTGAGCGCAACTAGGCCGGGTCGGTCGGTTGTGCTCAAGCGCGCCAGACCTGCTGAAACCAAAATCCGGTTTTCACCCGTCAGCGGCACAATGTCAGCTATCGTGCCCAGTGCAACCAGTTCGAGCAACCTGCGCACATCAAACTGTGCTGCTGGCTTAAACCCCACAGAGCGGCCATGCTTGACAACAGCATGTGCAAGTTTGAACGCGAGTCCAACCGAACACAGCTCAGTCAAATTTCCTGGCTGAACCTTGGCTGATTTACACGCATGTCCAGCATGCAACTCAGCATCTGATGTTGCAGAAGCCAATTGCGGGTTCACCAGTGCAGTTGCACGCGGGGGCGGTGACGCCAGTTGATGATGGTCGAGTATAATCACGTCAATACCACGCTGACGCAGCCACTGGACAGTCTCGATTGCCGTTGAACCGCAATCAACCGCAATCAACAGTTTAGTTGGGAAATGCTCCAGACAATTGGCAACTGCTCTTTGGCTCAGGCCGTAGCCTTCGTCCAGTCTTTTGGGGAGGTAAAAATCAACCTTTAAACCCACACACTTGAACAACTCCACAAGCAATGCTGTTGACGTAACACCGTCAACGTCATAATCGCCAAAGACAACAACTGGCTCGTGTTTCTTCAGCGCATCAAACAACCGCTCGACTGCCGCATGCATATTCGGGAGGCTGAACGGGTCGGACAAATGTGCAAGACGCGGCTCGAGGAATTTTTGGATTGATTCAGCATCGGTCAGACCGCGGTTGAGCATGCACTGCGCCAACAGCGTGCTAATGCCCAACTGCCTGGCCAGCCGTTGTGCAAGCAACGGTTGCGCATGCGCGACTGACCAGCGGCATTTCATTGCATCCAACGCAAAAGCGCAATCAACATGCCTATCCACCGGACAAGATGGTTTGCGATCAAATCACCCCAAAACGCAAAATACACGCACGTGCACGCTGCTGCGGCGTACCCGAGCCAGATCAATAGCCCGTCCTGTTCCATCATGCTCAGCGCAATCAAAATAATCGCGTAACTCGGCAGCGAATTCGTAAAGAAGAACGGGGGTGACGGCAACGGCAATGCAAGCAGAACCGCCATGAATGCTATCAAAAGTCCGTTCGCAAGTCTTGCAGCCGGCCAGGCAAGCCAATGCGTACGGCGTGGTCGGACAAGTTTTTCGAGTTTGGAAAGCAACTTGGCACTGCCAGACAAAGCTCGGCTTTTGAACCGGTCCGGCACCGGGCGTTCTCCGAGCACCTTGGGTAGGCGCGGCCGCTTGCCAAGAGCTTGTCGCATTGCCACAACCATGATTGTAAGACCCACCGCGGTGCTGAGCCCGGGCACCGACAGCGGCACTACAAATGGCAAACACAAAACGACCATCACAAGGTAAAGGCCGCGGCCGTGCGTACGCTCTAATAGCATGTTAAGAGTCAATGAACCGGACGCTGAGTTTTGCTTCAGCAGCTCGACTAGGCTTTGCGACAGCGGCTGTTGCATCTGCAAAATGTACGCTCAGGCCGAGGCCGGGGTTTCAGCCAAGCTGACTTTGCACGCCGAGCCGGTGACAAACTCTAGGGTTTCTTGTTTTGTCCAGCCCGATACAACGTTGGCCACCACGACCTAACCAAAACAAAGCGAAAGCGTGAACCACAGGACCAGCCAATCTGCTGCCGCCTCGAAGTTGACGAGGCGCGTATGTCTGTGGGGCATGCCCAGCTTGAGCACAAGCAAGACGACTGTGCACAGCAACAAACCAGCCCAATGTCAACCGGTTATGTTGATCGGGTCGAGCGTGCATGTTGCCGCCCGCTACACCCTTGCAGTCTCTGGAACGGGTTGAATAGCAACCTGCGAGCCGAGTGCGGGCCGTTCGCCCTTGTGCCACCACAATACAAGCGCGCTGGCAATGTAAATGCTTGAGTACGTGCCGGTCAAAATGCCCACAAGGAACGTAAAGGCAAAGTCGTTGATCACACCCCCACCGAAAAGGTACAGCGACAATGTGGCCAGAAACACCGTGAGTGAAGTGATGATCGTGCGGCTCAAACATTGGTTGAGCGCCTGGTTGATTATATCCCTGAAGCTGCCGCGGACGCCGAGCTTCAGGTCCTCACGAATCCGGTCGAAGACCACAATAGTGTCATTGATTGAAAACCCGATTATAGTAAGCACCGCAGCCACAATCGGCGCGCTTAGCTCGCGGCCGGTGAGGAAAAACCAGCCCATCGTCATCAGTATGTCGTGGACAAGAGCAACAACCGCACCGACAGCAAACGAAAACTCGTACCTGAAAGCCACGTAAACTAAAATACCAAACATGGCAATGAGAGTAGCGATGATCGCCGTGCGCGTAATTTCCTTCCCAACAACAGGTCCAACGGTGTCAACCGATGGCGGGCTGAGTTGGTACTGCGGCAGCTTTTCATGAAGTGTATTTGCAACCAGCTCAGAAATGCCTTCTTTGTATGGCAACACGAGCCGGAGCGTTTCGACCCCCGTAGCAAGATTGCGTTGTACCACGGGCGTGACCTCGCCTAAGCCCAACGGCGCAAGTGCCTTGCGCACGTCTTCGCGTAGCTTGTCTGCGCTGCCAGCCTGCGGTGTGCTGAAAAGATAGGTTTGCTGGATTCCACCCGCAAAATCCGGGCCAAGCACCTTGTGCCCCCGCACAAAGATTCCGTACCCGTTGCCAACCAAAATTAACGCCCAAGATGCTACAAATGCCGGCACTGCCCAACGCAGAAAATCAATGTTTGTACCGCCAATCAACCTGAGCATCGGCAGTGATTTGAGCAGGTTTTTGTCCAGCAAAAACTCGAAGATCAGCCGTGTCACAATTAGCGCGGTAAACAAGCTCGCTGCTATTCCGATGCTCAGTGTTGTGCCGAATCCTTTCACAGGTCCGGTGCCGAAAATAATCAAGACCACCGACGCAATAAGCGTGGTCAGGTTTGTGTCGAAGATCGTCCAAAACGCCTTCTTATAACCCGCAGTGATTGCGCCGCGCAACGATTTGCCCGCTGCAAGCTCCTCGCGAATCCGCTCGAAAATGAGCACGTTTGCGTCCACGGCCATGCCGATCGTGAGCACAATACCGGCTATGCCAGGCAAGGTAAACGTAGCACGGATGTAGCACATCACGCCCAGAATGATCAGCACGTTGAACACAAGCGCTACATTGGCCACTAGACCCGCCAGCAGGTAATACCCGAGCATGAACAACGCAACTGCTATTGCCCCTATGATTGTTGCACGAATGCCGCTCTGGATCGTGTCCTTGCCAAGCGAGGGGTCAACCTCGCGCGATTCGATTATCTTAACCGGTGCTTCGAGCGGGTTCTGGAGGACATTCGCAAGCTCCTGTGCCTCAGCCAGGTCGAAGTTCCCCTCGATAACGCCGCTACCACCCAGAATCGCTGTCTTAATCACCGGCGCTGAATACAACACGCCGTCAAGCACAATCGCAAGTTGCCGGCCGACGTTTGCCTCGGTAAGCCTACCGAAGATTTTTGCTCCTTCGGACGTTAGGTTGAACGCAATTTGTAACCCGCCGGTGTACGGGTCGCGGGTGGGAAAAGCATTCTTAACGTATTTGCCCGTCATGCCATACGCGGGTTTTTTCTGCACAAGATAACCCGGCACCGTGACCCGTTGCCCCCCAACAACACTCTCATGCGGGTGCGGCAGAAATTCGTATCCGGGCGCGCGCTCGCCGCGCATGACCAGCTCGTCGCTCTGCTCGTGTACGAGCCTGAACTCAAGGAACGCAGCCCGCTGGATTTGACGCATTGCGCTTTCTTTATCGGCCTCAGATAAGCCGGGCAATTGGATCAAGATCCTGTCGGCGCCGGCAGGCTGAATAATCGGCTCGGCCACACCGAACCTGTCAACGCGCCTGCGTAAAACCTCGACAGCCTGTGCAAGCGCAGCTTCTCTGCGCGAGGTCTCGAGCGCACGTTGGTAAACCCACTGTACTACCGCTCGGGCGCGGTTTGTCTCGCCCCCACTTGGTGCAGCTTCGAAATACCGGCCAACGTTATTGGTCGCCAAAATGTCCAAAAGCTGCCCGATTTGAATAGTGGGGTTTTCTTTGATGACCTGTTGAACGGTCTCAACAATGTTCGTGAAGTCGGCGTCTGTGTTTTTCGCCTCATGAACGAACGTGTCCAACAAATGCTCGGGGTTCACCTCGTACTGCATCTGCACAAGGAACGAGACGCCGCCCTGCAGGTCTAAGCCGAGCCTGATTTTGCCTGCGCCTTCACGCTGTAGCCGGTGCAGGATGTACCGGGTTGGGTCAGGTTGTTTCTGTGCCTCGGGCCAGAACGGGAAATACCGCGTGATATCGTTTGTGCCAATTGCCTCAAGCAGATTGCCAAATGCACGAGCTGGATTGCGTGCCTGCAATTGCCTTAGCTCATATACAATGTTCGAGTACGCAACGTCGCGTCTAAGCGCGCGCCGCTGAAACTCGGTTGCAACATCACGGCCTTTCGGCGGGTACAATGCGTATATAGACCAGCCGACAACCAGAATAACGATAATCCTCCAGAGATTTTTTCTGCCCATCGCGTGAAGTTAAGGTGCGTTTTGTTCGCTGCTGCGTTCGGTGATCTCGACAACAGCAGATTTAAGCATCTCGAGCTTTGTGTCGCCGGAGCGCACGGTCACGGTGCGTTCTTTGACAGTGATAATTTCGCCTATTATGCCACTGGATGTAATAACTTTGTCTTTTGGCCTGAGCGACTTAAGCAGCTTTGCGTGCTGTTTGGCCTTTATTTGCTGCGGCCGCAGCAGCATCACGTAAAGCACGATCATCATTAAGACAAACGGCACAAGCTGCAGGTACCATGGCGCACCTGCACCTTGGTCACCTGTAGGTGCCGGTCCTAAACCAAAAAACACGCTCGCAAAGCTGAACTGTTTTAACATGCTCACGAAAAACAGACACCGAATCTAAACCTTGGCCGGTTTTTGGCAAGCTGTTAGATGCACTCCGCAAAAACCTGCTTCGGTCAACATACGGCAAATGCAGGCCTTGCAAAGCTGGTCCTGCCGACCTACTTTGAAGCTGTTCAAACGCACAACGCAGTATGAAACGACGATTTATATTCGGCCTTGTAGCGATTGCCTTATGTGTGAACCTGGCTGTCGGGGCGCGGATTTACCTGGCTGCAGCCGAGCGCGCTGAAAAGGAATCGGCTTATCCAAGTCTTGAGATGTTTGCTGTTGTGCTCGAAAAAGTCCGCAGGGACCACGTTGACGGTGAGAAGCTTACTTACGACGAGCTGGTCCGTAAAGCGCTCAAAGGCATGGTTCAGGCACTTGATCCGCACAGCGAATTCCTCGAAGTTGCCGAATACAAAGATTTGCAGGAAGATACCCAGGGTAGTTTCGGCGGGCTTGGCATAGTGGTCTCGATACGTGAAAATTTCCTGACGGTGGTTGCACCAATGGAAGATACCCCTGGCTTTCGAGCTGGGATCCTGGCTGGGGACCGAATTTTGGAGATCGACGGCAAAAGCACCGAAAAAATGTCGCTCCAGGAAGCTGTGCGCAACCTGCGCGGCCAGCCGGGCACAGATGTCACAATTAAAATCCAGCGTCCGTCAACCGGCATGGTCAAGGAACTGCGCTTGACCCGCGCTGTGATCAACATTGACCTTGTCAAAGACATTAACGGCAAACGCGAGTTTCCGCTCGGCCAAGATAAAATTGGCTACATTCGAATCGTTCAGTTCGGCGAACGCACCGGCGCCGAGCTTGAGTCAGCCATTAAAAAACTCAAGGCGCAGGGCATGCAGGCACTAATACTCGATTTGCGATGGAACCCCGGCGGACTACTTGATCAAGCCGTTGACGTGTGCTCGAAATTCCTGGCCCGCGGTAAACCGGTCGTCAGTACCAAAGGCCGTGCGCCAGAACAAACCACCGTACGTAAAGCGCGTGGCAGCGGCGACATCCTAACTTACAAAGATGGTACACCTATGCCAATGGTCGTGCTTGTGAACCTGGGCAGTGCAAGTGCGTCTGAGATCGTAGCCGGCTGTCTCCAAGACCTCAAACGCGCAATTGTGCTGGGTGAGAAAACTTTTGGCAAAGGCTCCGTCCAAAGCATCCTGCCGTTGCCGGATGGTTCGGCGTTGAAATTGACCACGGCAATCTACTATACCCCAAGTCATAAGGCTATCCATGCACAAGGTATTACCCCGGATATCATCGTCCCTATGAGCGAGGACGACGAGCGCAATATCATGTTGAAACGCACCCCCGGCGGCATCGAGACACTTGACGAAAAAGAGCGCGCGCGTGTCGTGGCCACGCGCGATTTGCAACTCGACCGTGCAATTGACCTGCTTAAAGGCATCTTGCTGTACACACAGCGCCAACAAAAACTAAACAGACAAACCGAACACGCAGATATGGCCCCGCCCAAAGGTGCACAGGCTATCGTTAACTGAACCGTTGAACCGTCGACCCGTCACATTCTAAAACCGAAAACTGGCATCGTACTGCCTTCATGTTTAGACCAAAACTCGCTTTGCCGATTCAACAATTCAACGGCTCAGCGCCATAACGCGCTACACGCCCTCGGATGACTATCCTTGCTATTGAAACCTCTTGTGACGAAACGAGCGTCGCCGTTGTACGCAACGGCCAAATCCTGTCAAACATCGTGTCGTCGCAGGTTAAATTGCACGCTGACTATGGCGGTGTTGTCCCCGAGCTGGCCGCACGCGAACATTTGCGAAACCTACTGCCGGTTGCAAATGCAGCCCTTAAAAGCGCGAACCTCGAACCTGCAGAAGTTGATGCCGTTGCAGCCACGCAAGGTCCGGGTTTACCAACTGCTCTTTTGGTGGGGTTAAAGGCCGCACAAGCAATTGCGTTTGCGCTGGGTAAACCGTTCATCGGTATTCACCATCACGAGGCGCACCTGTATTCACCCTGGTTAACCGGTCAACCGCCGCGAGTGGACTTTGAGTCGTTTCAACCGAACGTGGCGCTCATAGCCAGCGGCGGACACACAATGCTGGTGCACGTGCAAGCCATACTCGAACACAAGTTGCTCGGCTCAACCCTCGATGACGCCGCAGGTGAATGCTTTGACAAGGTCGGCAAACTAATCGGGTTGCCGTACCCTGCCGGCCCAGAGATAGACCGCCTGGCTCAAACCGGTAGTCCTGCCGCGTTTGAGTTCCCACGCCCAATGCTAAGCGATCCATCGGACGATTTTAGTTTCTCCGGGCTCAAAACTTCAGTCAGATATTTCTTGCGCGATCATCCCGAGGTTTTAAACACCGAACAACTGGTGCGCGACCTGTGCGCAAGTGTGCAGGCTGCAATTGTCGAGGTGCTCGTCACAAAAACTACCCGCGCAGCAAATCGGCTAGGTGTAAAATGCATAACCGCTTCTGGCGGCGTACTTTGCAACAGCACGTTACGCAGCAGCCTCGCTACTGCAGCCGCAAGCGAAGGGATCACACTCAGACTTGCAGAAAAAGCTTTCTGCACTGACAACGCCGCAATGGTTGGCGTGTTGGCAGAGCTAAAACTGCTGCATGACGCTCAACCGACAAATCTCGACGCCGAAATCGCCCCGTCAATGGCACTCTAGAACAGTCGCAACGAAATGCGAGTCTCGCCATTAGACCAGTTTACGAAAGCCTATTTTTCCTGTCGTTGTTCGCGGGCTTTCTTGCTTTCTTCGATGACCTTTTGTTGCAGGTGCGAGGGCATTTCCTCGTAATGACTAAACTCCTCGGAATGCACACCGCGTCCGCCTGTGAGCGACCGCAATGTGGTTGCGTACCGGTAAAGCTCAGCAGCCGGCACTTGCGCTTTGATAATCTGCATGCCGCCGACGCTGTCTATGCCGAGAATTTTGCCACGGCGACCAGACAAATCACCCATCACAGCCCCGACAAACTCGTCCGGTACCTTGATCTCGAGCGTTTGAATCGGCTCCAGCAGACACGGTCTTGCGTTCATGAACGCCTCTTTGAAAGCGTAGTAACCCGCGATCTGGAACGAGATGTCGTTCGAGTCAACCGGGTGCATCTTGCCGTCGTAGAAGTCAACCTTCACGTCGGTAACTCTGTACCCAGCCAGGATCCCCTCTGCAGCAGCTCGGTTTACCCCTTTCTCGACCGACGGAACAAATACACGGTCAACGTTCTGTCCGACAAGTGATTCGGTGAACTCCAGGCCCGTATCGCGCGGTTTTGGCTCGATGCGTATCCATACCTCGGCGAACTGGCCTGCCCCACCGGTCTGTTTTTTGTGGCGATACTTGGCTTCTGCGCGAGCCTTGACAGTTTCGCGAAACCGGATCTTGGGCGGCACAAGCTCAAGGTCAACCTTGTACCTGCGTTTGAGCTCGTCGGTGATGATCATCAGGTGCATTTCCCCCTGAGCCGAGATGATCGTCTGGCGCAGCTCTGCGTCAACCGTAAACACAAATGTAGGGTCAACCTGATGCAACGCAGCCAAGCCCTGCGAAAGTTTGTCTTCCTCGCCCTTGACCTTCAGCTCCAGCGCAGCATGTATGTTTGGCTTTGGATACTTAACCTTGGGCAACGTAAGGTTCAGCTTCGGACTACACAACGTGTTGCCCGTGTGCGTAGCTTTGAGCTTAACTGTGGCGCCGATGTCGCCGGCTACAAGGTGATCTACCAGCACACGGTTCTGGCCGTTTAAAACGTAAATCTGGCTGATCTTCTCAGACACGCGCGTGTCGGTGTTGTAAAGTTCAGCCCCCAGATCGAGTCTGCCCGAGTACACACGGAAGAACGATAGCTCGCCAAATTTAGGTTCGCTCATCGTCTTGAAAACAAATAGCACCGGCTCAGTACTGTTGAGGTCAAGCTCTACGTCGTTGCCATTTGCATCAAGCGCCTTTGTCTTGGGCCGGTCTGCAGGCGAGATACCGTATTTACCGATGAAATCCATCAACCGCGCCACGCCGACGTTCTTTTCTGCACAAACCGCAAACACAGGAATGAACGTCTGCTGCAACAACGCACGGTGTAAACCACCGCGTAGTTCGTCCTCGGTCAACGTGCCCTTCTCAAAAAACTTTTCCAGCAGTGCATCGTCTGACTCTGCAATGTATTCGATGAGCTGTTGATGCAGGGTTTTGACACGCTCCGCTAGCTCACCGCCGGCTGGTGTCTCATCTGCCTTGCCGGTTTTGTCAGGAGCAAACTTGGATACATTGCTGCGTAAAATGTCCAGCACCTGGTCGAAACCTGGACCTGGATTAACCGGCAATGTCAGAGGAAACGCGCGCTCGCCAAAGCATTGCCGCACCTGCGCAAGTGTTCGGTCGAAATCAACTGCTTCCTTGTCAAGGCCGTTGATTACGAAAATTTTTGTCAGGCCAAACTGGTTTGCATACTCCCAAACCTGATGTGTCCCCACACTCACACCATCTTTTGCATCAACAACAATCACCGCGCAATCGGCCGCGCGCAGCCCGCTAAGTGCTTCCCCAACAAAATCAAGGTAACCCGGACAATCCATTATGTTGAACTTTTTGCCGCCCCAGTCCAGGTGCATCAGGGTTAGTTGAATCGAAATTTTTCGCTCCCGTTCGTTTTCGTGATAGTCAGATACAGTTGTGCCATTAGCGATGCTGCCCATCCGGTTGACCACACCTGCACAGGCCAACATCGCTTCGCTGAGCATCGTCTTACCGCTCGATGCATGACCAACTATCGCAAAGTTCCGAATCTCGGTTGTTTGATACGTTTTCATCACTCAAAAAATCCGTCAAAAAATGCGTTTGACTTTCGGCAACTTAGGCGCGCACGTAATACTTAACGCCAAGTGTTGCACACCCTACCAGCTCCGGACCGAATCATTGCGCCTTCGCCGGCTGTTGTTTTTGCCTCTGTCCACTTCACCGGACGGGCCCGAAAAACTCATGTCGCCCGGTCAACCCGCCCACAAACATGGACATTTGACCGTCTCTTGTCGAGTCATTTGGTAGCGTCAGCACAAAACCCTGGTGGGTACAGGGACAAAAACCATTTTGCAAAATTGACGTCGGGACGTGATCATCAACCTCAAACATGAGCCGGATGCTTGTTGGATACCGCACGCGTTATGGCGCGCTGCTAGCCCAGTTGAACGCGCGGCGTGCCAACCAAGGCGTGCAATTGTTACTTGACCGCGCCGAACAACTGCGCTTGGCAGGCATGCCGAAGCATGTTGCGCTGGCCACCGTGCACGAGCGTTTGCACGCAATTGTCCAAAAGTACAAAGCACGCCAGAGGCACGATTCCACACCGTCGTGCACAACTCAAGATGCGCCGCAGCGGTTTGTGTGCGATTGTGGGCTAGGCGGATTGGCACGTTGGCTCCGTGCAGCTGGATACGAAGCGTATTGGGAACCTGCCGTTCCAGACGACCGTCTGCTTGCGCAGACGCACCAGTCAAATGCAATTTTGTTAACTACCGACAGCATGTTGCTCGAGCGCAGGCTCATCCGGCGCGGTATTATCAAGTGTCTCTGGATACCACCGGCAATGAGTGCTGAGGCGCAACTTGCACTAGTTTTTCGAGAGCTCGGGCTGACACTAAAGCACGCCCGATGCATGAGCTGCGGCGGTGAACTTCAGCAGGTTGACAAATATGCCATGCAGGACCGCATACCGCCCAAGACATGGCGTTGGAAAAACGAATTTTTCGTCTGCAAAAGCTGTAACAAACTATTCTGGCACGGCACACACTGGGAACGAATCACAAAACGATTGAATCAATTGGCAACGTAGCTCAGCATGGTCCACCAGCAAATTTGCAAACCTGCGCTCGCAGCCGGGGTGTCTGAGTGTATATAGTCTTGCCATATGCGGGGTTGAAAAAGCCGCACGCTGAAGTCTGCGCCACCGCCAACAGGCTAAAGCCCGCACTGCAAACTGGCTCGCAGCTCGCATTCGCCGGACTCGCCCACCACTACACCTGCTGGACGACGCAAATCGGCCGAGTTGCCGAAAGGGCCTGCGGCCGCCACTTCAAACACAACTTGCGCAGCTAAAAGTTTTTGCGATTCTTTGGCGCGGCATACAAAATTTGGCGGAGGCGCATTGTTTATGATTCTGGCAGGCGACATAGGCGGTACGAAAGTTAACCTTGCTTTTTTTGATGTCTCAGGCGGCAGACTTGTGCAAGGACCAACCAGTACGTTTCCGAGCCAACAATACCCGAGCTTGGAACAGATCACTCACGAGTTTGTCTCAGCGCACAAGCTGCCTGTGAAGCAAGCTGCGTTTGGTGTAGCTGGTCCTGTCAAACATGGCCGCGCGCAGCTCACGAATGTTGCCTGGGCAGTTGACAGCGCGGCACTCGGCAGGGTACTAGCCACCACCGTTTGGCTGTTGAATGACTTGGAGGCAACTGCATACGGTATTGCTGCGCTTGAACCGTGCGATTTGGTCGTGCTCAACCATGGCGAACAAGATTCAACAGGTAATGCATCTGTAATAGCCGCCGGCACAGGTCTGGGCGAGGCCGGGTTGTTCTGGGACGGCCAACGCCATTTGCCGTGGGCATGCGAAGGCGGGCACGCTGAATTTGCGCCGCGCACAGACCTCGACATCGAACTGCTAAGATACCTGCGCTCGATGTTCGGTCGTGTCAGTTGGGAACGCGTCTTGTCCGGGCCGGGCCTGTTCAACATCTACAAATTCCTTCGCGACACGAACTACGCAGCCGAGCCGCCCTGGCTTAGAACCGAGCTTGCTAAAGGCGATCCGCCTGCGGTCATCTCGCAAGCCGGCCTTGATGGCAGGGCAGACATATGCGTCAAAGCACTCGATTTATTCGTGACTTACTACGGAGCAGAAGCGAGCAATCTTGCGCTTAAGACACTTGCTACTGGAGGCTTATACGTAGGTGGCGGTATTGCACCGAAGATCATCAATAAACTCCGAGACGGCACGTTCATGAAAGCGTTCACTTTCGGTGGCAGGTTAACTGCGCTTTTGGCCGCCATTCCGGTCAAGGTGATTATGAACGATAAAACCGCACTATTGGGTGCAGCACGACTGGCTGCGCTGCGCGCAGGCTTGCTTCAGTAACAGGCGAAAAAAGCGCAACATCAGCAACACCGCTGCTCCTGCGCTATGCTAACCTCGGCTGTTACCTGACTTTGCGGCATGTACTGCTGCCTTCGCCTACCGAGTACACAAGTCGGTCAACCTTGCCTTGGGCGTCTTTGAGAAATTCAATCTGTAGGTCAACTGTCTTGGCGAAAAATTTTGTTTCAGACTCAGCAAACAGTTGAAACTTCACACCGCCAACTGTGGCAATCAGTTGGTCGCCCTGACGAACGACCTCGATAAAGTCGTAACTGCCGGTGTAACTGTCGAGTAACGCACGGGGCAGCGTGAACTCTTTTTTGCGCGGCTGGCCAAGCTCGCGTATCCAGATGTTCCTGTACCGAATCGGGTTGCCGTGGTCCTGTAATGAAATCGGTAACTTTTCCGGATGCGGATCATAGGGGCGTCTCTCCAACCAACTGGTCGGCCCAGTCAAAGGCACATGATATTGCACAAGTACGCCATTGTGAAAAACCGTGAGGTATGCTGGTGAAACCAGTTTACCTGCCGAGTCGAATCGCGGTGCGATGTATATGATGTCGTAGCTCTGCCATTGACCTGGCGGCAACGACGCGTTCACAAGAGGTGGGTACTGTCCGTAAATTGCACCCGCCGACCCGTCTGCGTAGGTGTTGTTTTCATACGAATCGAGCACTTGCACTTCATACCTGTCCAGGCCAAAAAACACACCGCTGTTACCGCGGCCCTGGCCATTGCCTCTGGGCGGCGTTGGTGTTGCCCACTCGATGTGCAACTGACAATCGCCAAAGTTTTGCAACGTACGAATGCTACCTGCGCCACGACCGCACTCCATGTAACCATCTTTAACAGTCCAGCGTGCCGGGCTACCGTCCATGCTCACCCATTGGCTCAAGTCTGTCCCGTCGAACAGCACCACCGCATCCGAAGGCGGCCGGCCTGGCCGGTCTTGCGTACTGGGCGTTGGAGGTGTCACTACACGTGGCAACGGCTCGGTGCGATCGTGCATCAGCGGGTTTGGACTCGGCTGTGCAATACAAAAGCCGGTGGCTAATGCAAAAATCAAAACCGCACTTGGATTGATCAACACACACAGATTATTTTTCGCGCCCATAGACAACAGCACTTTAGCGTGCCTGGTACAAGTTCGGCAAGCATGGTGCCGATGGAGGGATTTGAACCCACACGCCCTTTCGGGCACCAGATTTTGAGTCTAGCGCGTCTGCCAGTTCCGCCACATCGGCACCCGCATTTATTTAGCCTAACCCACCAAAAAAGTAAATACCGCACGCTGCTTTGAAAACCGACCACACAAACATCACGGTGTGTACGGTTTGTCGGCGGCTGAAAAAACTGCCTTCTGCCGGCTGCGTGAACGCCTGCCTGCAAACAAACACTGCGACACTCAGTGCTCCGGCGTGCCGGCTTGCGCACAGCCTCAGTGTATGCGGCAAACTAACATCATCAATTTACCGTTGTGGTAAGGCCGCTTAGGATTTAGCTAGAGTTCCAATTGAGCTTGCCGGCATCTGACTCGGTTGTACAAGCTGCGTGTGCAGTGCACATGGAATACCTCGATTTAAGTTTTCCGACGCCGCCCGAAAACCTGGCATGCGACGAAGCGTTGCTCGAGTCTGCTGAGTCGGGTGAGACCGGTGAAGTGCTCAGGTTTTGGGAAGCACACAACTACTTTGTCGTGGTCGGATACGCAAATCAGGTCGCGCGCGAGGTCAACCTTGCTGCTTGTAAAGCGCGTGGTATCCCGGTTTACCGCAGATGCACCGGGGGCGGTGCAGTGCTGATCGGCCCTGGCTGCCTCAACTACACACTAATCCTGCAAATCCAAAATGAAATCTTGGAAAACGTCACATCAACGAATCGGTTTGTCATGGAGCGCAATTGCGGTGCAATCGCTGCGTTGTTGCGCGAGGCAACCCTGCCCGGGCTCCCCAACCTATGCGGCACCACGGACCTCGCAATAGGCAACAGGAAATTTTCAGGCAACTCACAACGCAGGCGCAGGCGGGCTCTGCTGTTCCACGGTACATTCCTGCTGAACTTCGATATCGGTTTGGTTGACGTACTGCTCCCGCTGCCGTCGCGTCAGCCGGACTACCGCCAAAGCCGCGCGCACAGCGAGTTCATGACGAACCTTGGTCTTTCGGCCGAGGCAGTCAAAACTGCGCTGCGAACTGCTTGGGGAACAATCAACACGTTGAGAAATATTCCCATTGAACGCATCCGTGCCCTCGTTGCCGAGAAATACTCCGTTGACTCGTGGAACTTCAAATTGTAGGCGGCGCGACTGCACAAGCCTCACAAGCAACCAGTTCATACCCAGATTTAACCGTTCAACGCTTCAGCAATTTTTCTTCTCTGCCCAAAATCCATTCTGCGGCCGCCCCAAGGTCATCCACCACGATGGCGCGCCTGACCTGTTCTGCGAACTCGTGCTCGGTCTGTTTGCCGTAGCCGGTCCGCACCAGGATCGAAGCCGCCACACCTGCGTTCCAGCCGCATTCGAGGTCAATCAGTTTATCACCAATCATGTAGCTTGCGCCAAGGTCGAGTCCAAACTCGTCGCGCGCATTAAACAGGAACTCGGGCGAAGGCTTGCGGCCTGGACTCGGTTGATCTGGCGCTTCAGGCGCAATGTAAATCTTGTCGAACCTAACACCATGCACCACGAGCAACTGTTGAAGATGCGTATTGACGCGCCCGACGTCTTGGAGCGTGAAATACCCGCGGCCAACCCCAGACTGATTCGATACAATGAACAGCTTGAACCCGGCCGATTGCAACCTGCGCAATGCCTCAGGCGCACCGGGTAGCAAAACAACGTCTTCCGGCCGGTATAGGTAGTTCCGTTCTTGTATAATCGTGCCGTCGCGGTCTAGAAACACTGCACGGTTCATTCTGCGCACAATTGTGGTGTGGGCGCTATGCTCGCGCAAAACTAAAAACCTGCGCGATTATTAACAGACATCTGACTGCTCAAAATGCAGAACAACATGTTGAGCCGGGCCAACGCCTGTGTTTTTCATTGGACAATTTGCCCGAAAACTCACTTCATTAGCACCAAAATAATCGCAGCATCTCGTCACAATGCCGCACGTGCAGAGCGAATCTGAATCCAGAAAACTCGAACAGGCTGCGCACGCCTGCTTGTGGCCTCAAACGCAAGGTGAGTCCCACAAATGCAGGATGCGAGCCTGTTTGCAGCGTAATCTTAAGCCTGTTTGCTCGTGCCCTAGATTTCAGCTCACGGCTTTTTCAGTCTCCCATGTAGCGTGACTGCACTAGACAGGCACGGTGATATAGCTTTCAGATGGATTTTGCTGCTGCGATTCATAAACATAACGCGTATGCCTGAGAAGGGTCCAAAAGAAGTCTCGCGTGAGGTGCGCTTGTTGTACGAACGAGGCAGCGAGGCTTTACAAAGGCAAAACTTCGATTACGCAATCACATTGTTCAAGCAGGTGCTCGAGCGCGAGCCAGGCTTTTTCGAGTGCAGAAAAGCGTTGCGCCATGCGCAACTGGCGAAAGCAGGTGATAAAACCGGTCTGCTGAAAAAGATCGTCACCACCGCAGGCATGTCAACGTTGCTTGGCAAAGGCCAACTTGTACTGCACCAAGACCCAATCGAGGCAATTAACATCGCAGAACAGATTTTAAGCGCAGACCCGCACAATTGGCACGCTTATAAGCTACTTGGTCAAGCGGCACTTGCTGCCGATATGCCGCGCACGGCGGTGTTGTCATTTGAACTTGCGCTCAAACATGCCCACAAAGACAAAACATTAGCATTACAGTTGGCAGATGCGCTGGTAAAAGCTGGTGATCAATCACGCGCTGAAAAGGTGCTGACGGAGCTGCAGCGAGTTTATCCCAACGACCTTGAAGTTGCACAAGCGCTCAAGGATGTCTCAGCTCAACGCACACTCCAAGAACAGGGCTACGAAGCAATTGCAAACGGCACAGGGTCGTATCGGGATATCCTCAGAAACGAACAGCAAGCGATCGCTCTAGAACAACAACAACGCATCGTCAAATCCGAGGAAACATTGGACAAACTCATCGCCGAGCATGAAGCACAGCTCAAAGCCGAGCCAAACAATCTGCGAATCCTGCGTGCATTGGCCGACCTTTACACCCAACGCAAACGGTTTGCCGACGCACTCGCCTGCTACGAACGTGTCCGTGCTGTCGAGGGTGCAACCGATCCGTCGCTTGAAAAAATAATCGCAACTATTGCGGTCCGGCGGTTCGATGAGGAACTTGCCAAACTCGACCCGAATGCACCTGATTACGTTCAGCAGGCTGAAAAAATCCGTGCTGAAAAACTCGCCTACCAACTCGATGAATGCCGTAAACGCGCCGAGCGGTTCCCAGCCGACCTGCAGATCAAATTTGAGCTCGGCCAGTTGTACTTCGAAGCGGGTAAGCTGACCGAGGCAATCCAAGAATTCCAAAAAGCACAGGCCAATCCGCACCTACGCATTCGCGCGCTGTTTTATCTCGGCCAGTGTTTTGCGCGCAAAGGCATACACGACCTTGCAGCACGCGCATTCCAAAATGCGATCAAAGAAAAACTCGTCTTCGATGACGAAAAGAAAGAGCTGATTTACGCCCTTGGCTGCGTGCTTGAAAAGATGGGTAAACAAACCGACGCAATCGAACAGTTCAAGCTCATCTACGAACAAGACATCGCGTTCAAAGACGTTGCAGCAAAAATTGACGCCTATTACTCCGGTAAACAGTGACGCCGGCGCACGCTGGAGGTACCCCGCCAGTGGCGTGCCTGCACGCAGATAGGTCTTGCACCCAGTACATCTGCGCGCGGCATGCTGGTCGTTTCGAGAAACAAGTTTGTTCTGAGGGTGTTTTACGCAAGGACACCCAAAACCGTACACAGGGCGTGTACGCTTTGCAACCAACCAAGTAATTCGGGTGGAACGGTGCCTCAGGTAACACACCTTGACGAATCTGGCGTGGCACCGACTTCAGCTTGCAGCTTTTTTCAGTACCGCCTATGCCGAGGCTGCGCCTTAAACGATCAGGACACAGCGCGAAAATCCCAGGTTAACTGTTGCAAGGTAGCGTGCCCACGAAGTAGGTTTTGTGCGGAATGCCAACTGGCACTGGTTCCATACGACTGTTCAGGCTGGCCGGGATTGACGTGTACCTGCACTGGGCATGGTTCATTGTTGCAGTGTATTTCATCAACCGCGCCAAAGGTTACGACTCACCCATTTGGAGTGTTTTGGAATACCTTGCTTTGTTCGCTATTGTGCTGATGCACGAGTTTGGTCATGCACTTGCGTGCCGTGCTGTCGGCGGAAGTGCAAACCAAATTGTGCTCTGGCCACTTGGTGGTGTTGCTTACATTGCGCCCCCGCATCGGCCCGGACCGCAGCTCATAAGCATTGCAGCCGGGCCAATGGTAAACGTTGTTCTTGCGATCGTGTTTGGCGGTTTGCTTTCGCTGAGCTCCGGTCTCGGTTGGGTCGAGCTCAACACAGACGTGCGCGCGTTCCTGCAGATGCTGGTGGTGATCACAATTGTGCTTTTGATCTTCAATCTGTTGCCGATATATCCGCTTGACGGCGGCCAAATTCTGCGGTCACTGCTATGGTTCATCGTAGGCCCAGCAGATAGCCTAATGGTAACGTGCGTGATTAGCTTTGTTGGTGTGGCAGGCTTAACCGTACTGGCCGTAATCGCAAAATCGGTATGGCTGGGGATATTGTCCGTGTTTGTGCTTGCAAGTTGCTGGGGTGGCCTTATGCAAGCACGCGCCCTGGCACGAATTGCAAAACTACCACGCCGGGCCGGGTTCACCTGCCCGGCTTGTAAAACTGCGCCACCTGTAGGCGCGCTGTGGCGATGCCGAAACTGCGGCAATCAATTCGATACTTTTGCTGCATTCGGCGTCTGCCCGGCGTGCGGTGCGCAGTTTTCTCAAGCGTCATGCGCTGAGTGCGGTAGTGTAAAGCCGATTGAAGACTGGGTTGTACCGGCAACACCCCCAAAATATGAGAGTGCCTAGTCCGAACAGCGCCGCAGGATTTTCACGCCTTCGTTGTCTGGCGCCAAAATTTTTACCTCAGCAGCTCTCAATTGCTGGTGCATTGCGCGCGCGACTGCAGGCGCGTTTTTCAGCGTTACACAAATCACAGTTGGCCCCGACCCACTAAGCCAACCGCCAATTGCACCGGCTTTTTCACCTGCTCTAATAACGCGGTTTAACTGCGGAACAAGCTGCTCACGATACGGTTGATGCACGCGGTCTTCGAGCAGCCCGCGCAACGATTCATACTGGGCTGCGGCAAATGCAGCAGCAATCAGTGCCGCCCGATTTAAATTGTGCAGTGTATCTGCCCGACTGAACATGGGTGGCACAAGCCGACGTGCCCTTATGGTGCTGACCTGATACCGCGGTATGAGCGCCACAAATTTCAGACGCGGGCGTACACTGAATTTGATGCAGCGCACATGCCCGTCAACAAACCCCGCGGCAGTAAACCCACCAAAAATTGCAGCGGCTGCATTATCTGGGTGATGTTCAAGTTCGGTTGCCAACTCGAGTAACTCGTGCCGATCAAAATGCCTCTGGGTCAGCTCATTCAACGCTGCAAGTACCCCGACCCGAAGTGCAGCACTTGCGCCCAGGCCGCGTAAGATGGGCACGTTGCTGGTGAGCTGTACAATCATGCCAAATGGACGCTGCCGTGCGCGCTTAAAAAACAACTTCGCAGCCTCACTCACGATCAAATTGGCCGCTTCTTGCTCAGCCGACCCAAGCGATGAAACAAATGTTACAACACGACTCCGCGTCGCTGTAACACTAAGCCGGTCATACAGTTGCAATGCAACGCCAAGTGTGTCGAAGCCGGGACCAAGGTTTGACGTAGTAGCCGGCACTTGCACTGACACAGAGCGTCCGGGGGTAGGCTGCACAGTTTTACGTTTCGATTTGTTCATCGCCTAAAGTCACCTCTGGGTTGTCATGTCGGGTTAATCTTCAGATTTCGAATCGCGCGCCAAAAGGTCGCGCACAGCTTGTCGAACATCTTTACCCTCGTAAAGCATGGCGTAAACCTCGTTGATGATCGGCGTGCTCACGGCGTGTTTTCTTGCAAGCTGATACGCCGCGCGCGCAGTTGGATAACCCTCAACCACGCCGATTGTGCCGGCCAAAATATCTGAAATTTTTTCGCCGCGCCCAAGTCGCTCTCCGAACCCACGATTACGGCTCAGCCGCGAAAAACACGTCGCCATCAAATCGCCCAGCCCGCTCAGGCCGGTAAAGGTTTCAGGTCGCGCGCCACAAGCTACCCCGAGTCGTTTGACCTCTGCTATTGCGCGTGTAACAAGCGCTGCTTTCGAGTTGTCGCCAAAGCCTAGCCCGTCGCATACACCGGCCCCTATTGCAATCACATTTTTTAATGCACCGCCTAATTCGACCCCAAGGACGTCTGCACTTGTGTAAACCCGGAAACTCTGACTGTGAAACAGCCGTTGGACAAGCAAAGCTGTCTGCGAGTCGTAACTTGCAACAACCACTGCAGTTGGCACATCGCGCGCCACCTCGATTGCAAATGACGGGCCCGAAAGTACCGCAACACGCGCACGCGGTACAGCGGCCGCTAAAATACCCGACATTGTCAGGCCGGTATCGTACTCGATGCCTTTTGTGACACTGAGAACGTAACCGCTAAACTCGGAAATCCGCTCGGCCACGGCCCGAAATGCCTTCGAGATAACCGCAATTACAACCAGCTCAGCTCCTGCAATTGCACAGGTCAAGTCCGGCTCGCATTTGATCGCGCCCGGCAACGAAATGCCAGGCAAGAACTTGTCATTCCGCCCAGTACGGGCGATTTGCCCGATAACTTCAGGAAAAAGATCCCATAACATTACCGTATGCCCAGCCTGCGCCAGCATGCGCGCCAGTACTGTACCCCATGCTCCAGCTCCTAGCACAGTAATTTTCATTGCTGTTTAGCCTGCGCCGGGTTGTCACTGCTGAATCTGTGCTCGGTACCGGCCAACAACCGAGCGATGTTTGACCGGTGCCGTACAATAACCAAAACCGCAACTGCAACGGTAACAAGCCGTAGCAAAGTGCTGGTTGTACCCAGCCAAACTGCTATAGCTAAGGCAACCGCAGCCGTCATCGAGGCAACAGAAACGTACCTGCTCACTGCAAAAACAACTGCCCATGTAACAATCGCAACTGCAGTTGCCCCAGGCGCAAGCGCAAGAAATACACCCGCCCCAGTAGCAACGCCTTTGCCACCTCTGAACCGCAGCCAACAACTGAAACTGTGCCCAAGCACGGCTGCTACACCAGCGAGTATTTTGTAATGCTCAGCGTAAGCCCTGCCAAACCCGAGCAAATCAAGGATCAAACCGGTCACAACCGTGCATGCCAGGTAACCCTTAAGTGCATCAACAACCAGTACAACCGCACCAACTGGTTTACCCAAAACACGCATCGCGTTTGTTGCGCCTATGTTGCCGCTGCCGACTTTGCGCAGGTCAATCCCCTTTGCCCGCCCAAGCAGGTACCCCGTTGGTATCGCCCCAAGCAGATACCCGGCAGCACAGACAAAGATTGTACCGGCCAAATCCACAACAGCCCAAATGTAGGCAACTGCAATTTCCGTCTGCAAGTTGTTTTGCATGTGACCTAACCGTGCGGTTAATCCCCCTATTGCGCGCCGGCCATTGAATTAACTGCATTAACCTTTTGAGCTGTAATTGGTGCGCGTCGGTAGCGATTCCCAACGTGGTTAAGTTCCTGTCTCGGGTGTCTGCACTTTGGCATAGGCCCAGTTGCATTTTCTCTTTAACAGCTTCAAAAGGCCGTGCATTTTCTCGAGTGCAATGCAGCAACTTACACCTGAGATAATTCATAAGTTGGTTAATGCCGCACTTGCCGAGGACATCGGCCAAGGTGACGTTACTTCGCTTGCAGTTGTGCCAGAAAATGCAACTGCAAGCGCAGTTATGCGTGCACGCGAGCCGCTGGTGGTGGCTGGATTAGACGTTGCCGCAGCAGTATTTCGAGAACTTTCGAAAGAAACGCAACTTACCAAACTCGCTGCGGACGGTCAGCGGGTTGATACCGGCGCATCGCTGTTACGCGTGAACGGTCCAGCCCGAGCAATTCTGGCCGGTGAACGTGTGGCGCTTAATTTTATCCAGCGCCTGTCCGGTATCGCAACATTAACCGCGCAGTTCGTTGAAGCTGTCCGCCATACCAAGGCAAAAATCACAGATACACGTAAAACAACCCCCGGACTGCGTGTGCTCGAGAAATACGCTGTTCGTTGCGGTGGCGGACACAACCATCGGCTCGGCTTGTTCGACATGGTCCTGATCAAAGACAACCATATTGCAGTGCTCAAGAACGAAAAACCGAACCCGATCGCAGCAGCAGTGAAACGCGCGCGCGCAAAATATCCCGACCTCAAGGTCGAAGTTGAAACGGATACACTCGACCAAGTCGAGCATGCACTCGATGCGGGTGCTGACGTAATCCTGCTGGACAACATGAACCTGGTGCAGTTGCGGCTTGCGGTGCAAAAGACAAAAGGCCGTGCTGAAACCGAAGCAAGCGGCGGTATTACCCTCGCCAATGTACGCGCCGTGGCCGAGACCGGCGTCGATTACATTTCAATTGGCGCACTGACACACTCAGCCCGAGCGGTTGACATCGCCCTGGATTTTGAACCTTGACCCACTCAACGGACATTATGTCTGTACCGAAAAACCTCCCAAGGCATACCGAACCAACAAATCTCAATCGTGCGTAGCCAAGACGAACCTGTGAATCACTAAAAAGCGCTAGACCGGCGTGCTTTGGGTTTGTGCTTGCCAGTGGAACAAGCCAGATTGCTGCGCATGAACGAGCACATTGTACTACCGGGTGCACTAACCATTGCAGGTTCTGACAGCGGCGGTGGTGCAGGCATACAAGCTGACCTGAAAACATTTGCTGCGCTTTGTGTGCACGGCACAAGTGTGATCACGTGTGTAACAGCACAAAACCCACGCCGCGTAATTGGTATTCAACCGATCAAGCCGCAGGTTGTACGGCAGCAGCTCGAGGCTGTTTTCGCCGAGTTACCGCCCAAGGCTGTCAAGACTGGCATGTTGTTTTCGACTGACATAATCCGAGTGGTGGCAAATTTTTTCAAAGCACAACGTAATCCACCGCCTCTAATAGTTGATCCTGTGATGATCGCCACCAGCGGAGCGGAATTAGCCGGGCGGCCCGCCATTCAAGCCCTGAAAAAGCTGCTCTTACCTCTTGCAACATTGGTAACGCCAAACCTGTACGAAGCCGAGGTGCTAAGCGGGAGCAGAGTCAAAAACCCAGAGCATATGCGCGCTGCTGCGGAAAAAATCCACGCTCAGTTCGGCTGTGCAGTTTTGGTTAAGGGCGGGCACTTGGCACACCCACAATACGTGTTCAACTATTTCTTTGACGGTGCAGCCGGACAATTTGTGTCTGGCAGACGCATTGTGGGCGTAGGCACACACGGAACAGGTTGCGTTTTGTCTGCTGCGGTTGCAGCTTACATCGCACGCGGCGAAAAGCTCGAGACGGCTGTAAATGCTGCGAACTGTTTCGTCGTAAGCTCGATTGCAGAGAGCTTTTTTACTGGGCGCCGCAGCCGACACACGGTACTAAACCCGTTCTGGTACTGGCTCCGCCAATTGCCAAAGGAAAAAATCTTGCCACCTGGCACAAGGTCCGGCTCTCGCGTTTCTTCTGCGCGCAAGGCCCGCTCATAAGTGATGACCTCAACCACATTAGTCTCCATTCAAGGGCAGATACATCAGTTTGACTCGTGTTAATTGTGTGAGCCTAATATTTTCCGGTTGCGATGTTGTTGACACCACAAGAACTGGATAGTCTAGTGCATGCGCGACACAACGCGCCTCATCAGTTGCTCGGGATGCATCCGCTTGGAGACGGCACGGGTATTGTGGTGCGGGCGTTGTTACGCGATGCTGTTAAGGTCGAGGTGCGCCCAACCATCGAGCACGATAAACCTCGGTTCGCGCTCAAAAAACTCCACAAAATCGGTTTGTTCGAAGGCGTCACACACCAGGCAAACCGCGTTTACGCGTACGAACTGGTTATTACAAACCGGCACGGCAACGTCCGCTGCACACGCGATCCATATTCATTTTTGCCGACACTGGGCGAGCTCGACCTGCACCTATTTAACAAGGGGGATGAACGGCGCATCTACAACAAATTGGGCGCGCACCTACGAACTATTGACGGTGTTACCGGCACAAGCTTTGCCGTTTGGGCACCAAACGCACAACGTGTAAGTGTAGTGGGTGATTTCAACGGTTGGGACGGCCGGTACCATCCGATGCGCTTGCTTGGGCTTTCCGGTGTATGGGAGCTGTTTATTCCGGGTATCGGTGAAGGCGCGCATTACAAGTTCGAAATTCGTAATGCGCATGGTCAGGTCGTGTTAAAAACTGATCCGTACGGGTTCTTCTTTGAGGTGCCACCGAAAAACGCCGCAATCGTTTGGAACAATCAAAAGTTTCGCTGGACCGACTCAGCGTGGCTCGACCGACGCCGCAGTCATAACCCGTTCAAATCGCCCATGAGCATTTACGAGCTCCACATCGGTTCATGGCGCAAAAAAACACTTTCGGAATCTTTCTCGTACCGCGAGCTTGCCGGCCCGCTGATTGATTACGTGCGCAAGATGGGGTTTACGCACGTGGAGTTTTTGCCCCTTGCTGAACACGCATTCTATCCATCGTGGGGATACCAGGTAACAGGCTTTTACGCCCCTACGAGCAGATACGGTACACCGGATGATTTCCAATACCTTGTCAATGCACTGCATGAAGCCGGCATAGGTGTGATAGTTGACTGGGTCCCAGCGCATTTCCCAACCGACGACTGGGCACTTGCACGGTTTGACGGTACCGCACTGTACGAACACGAGGACCCGCGCAAAGGCGCTCACCGTGACTGGGGCACATTCATATTCAACTACGGCAGGTACGAAGTCGCAAATTTCCTGATCGCTAACGCGTTGTTTTGGTGTGACAGGTATCACTTGGATGGTCTGCGCGTTGACGCAGTTGCCTCAATGTTGTACCTGGACTATTCCCGGGCGCCCGGTGAGTGGGTGCCGAATCAATACGGCGGCAAGGAAAACCTCGAAGCTATCGAGTTCATCAAACGGTTCAATCACATCGTGCACACTGAGTTCCCAGGTGTAATCACCATTGCCGAAGAATCAACTGCCTGGCCGCTTGTGACGCGGCCGCCTTATGTCGGCGGTTTGGGATTCTCATTCAAGTGGAACATGGGGTGGATGCACGATACACTGCGGTATTTCAGTCGCGACCCGATCTATCGCAGTTATCATCAGAACGACCTGACCTTTGCGATGTTGTATCAATATCATGAGAACTTCATATTGCCACTTTCGCATGACGAGGTTGTACATGGCAAACGCTCGTTGCTAGAACGCATGCCGGGCGACGACTGGCAAAAGTTCGCCAATCTCCGTGCTTTGCTTGCATACCAGTGGTTGTTCCCTGGTAAAAAACTACTGTTTATGGGGGGCGAGTTCGGCCAACGCGCAGAGTGGAACGAAAACGCCGCATTGGATTGGTGGCTTTTAGGTGCCGGGCCTTATCACAGCGGGTTGCAACGGTTTGTGCAGGACCTGAATGCACTTTACCGTGCTGAGCCTGCCCTCTGGGAAGCAGACCATGAACCGGGTGGGTTTTACTGGATTGATTGCGCCGACCACACACATAGCGTGCTGTCTTTTGTTAGACAGGACGCTGCGCAATCGAGGTTGTTACTGACAATCTTAAACCTTACACCTGTGCCACGGTACAAATACAGGGTTGGCTTGCCACGCCCAGGTCGCTGGATCGAGGTACTAAACTCGGACTCGGCCTACTACGGCGGCAGCAACGTCGGTAATGCAGGTGGTGTCAATGCGGTGTGCTTCCCACACCATAACCAGCCGTTTTCGGCCGAGTTTACACTGCCACCACAGGCAGCAATTGTGTTCAGACCAGAATCGTAATCAAATGTCTTGTCAGATGCGGGAATAAAAAACTGGCGGGTTGATTTTACTCAACTCGCCAGAAACCAAACCGAGTTAGACAGGCCGCTATGCCAGCAACACAGCGTCCCTCAGCGGAATGATGGTGGGGCTTTCGACAGCCGCAAACGGACGCGGCGTCGGCAGGCGACACAAAACCAAACTGTAGCTGGGGTTTTGCATCTTTCGGTTACAGTTGTTAGCAGCCCTCGTACCGACACAGATTTTTCAGGTTGCAAAATGCTGTATTTCCCATTGTTTTCCTGCGCGAGATCGGCCCTTGCCCAGAATCTGGACACCCCTGTCAAGAGTCTGGAACAACTATAATGCACTAAAAAATAACCCCTATGGTTCGTAACCGGCCCGCACAACATGCCGTCGGGCTAGGGCATGAAATTACTCTACCTTCCTTACGTCGGTTCTTTCCTCGAAATAGTCAACGGTGCGCCGAACAAAAACCTCGCGTCCTTCCAAGTGCCAGCACACTTGACGTGTAAACCACAATCCCTCGGATGTGCGCTGGCGCTCAAACCTGTACTGGAACTGCCAAACCGCACCGACTAATCCCCCAACTACGTTCACTTTTTCGGTCAGATACAGATCTGCCTTTGCAATTGCATAATCTTGCTCGTCAACCCAAACGCGACCGGCTGCTTTGTTGATAAATTTGTCCTTGAACGAGCGCTCGGGTAATTTGCCCGGCTTCGGTTCGAAACCCAACACAAGCGCAAAGCGCCCATTAACACACTCCCTCCCGACCAAAGTAAACCTGAACCGACCAAGTAAATCGTCGTCGAGCCTGAAATCTTTCCGGTCAACCGCCCGGCCTCGAATACGCGTGTCTGTGTCGCCTGTGCCCGGGTTGCCAGTGGTGTATTTTGGCGAGTGAAGCCGTGTAACTGCGCGTTGGGGTTGTGCTGGTGCATGCGCTGTACGCGGGTCGTGATAGGACTCTTTGCGTTCGTTCTTTTTTAGTTCGCCTTTGACGTTGCGGAATTCTGTGGTTTTGATGCGTGTGTAACTGTACGTCTGCTCGAAGAGCCGATCGTTTTGTTCTTCCTTTTCAGCGCGCTCAATTACTCGTTCCAACACAGATTCGATGGGCGGCAGCGTTTGTTCCGGCTCGGCACCACTCAGGTGCTGCACCAGCGCCGCAACATCGAGCGCAAAAACCAAAATGCAACAAACTTGCGCCTTCATTCTAAGCTCAACCGTTAGATAACAACGGGGAAATTTTTATTCAATCACGTTGGCGGCACGGAAGACAACGGCTTTTTGCTCTCCGTACCATTTGCCAATTGTGTCTTAAAAAACTGGCTGAACAACTTGACTTTATTGAATTTGGCGGGGATTTTTGTGGAGGAAATCTAAGATGTGTAATCGGCAATTTTCCAAGGAACAGGCCGTGCACCCTGCGTCAAAGGCAAGGCTGGCGGACAAACTGGTGGTTTACATACTAATTTGCCTCGCAGCAGTCGGCTCGGCAGCCGAGCTTGTTAACAGGTACAGCTTTACTTCGGATGCATCCGATTCCATCGGCGGTGCAAACGGCACTCTAGTTGGCGGCGCCACGGTCTCCGGTGGTGCAGTCGTGCTGAATGGAACTAGTGCGTATGTCGATCTACCAAACGGGCTAGTCGCCAATCGAACCAATGTTACCTTCGAGGTCTGGGTCACCGACAATGGTAGCGGTACCTGGGCACGTATTTTTGATTTCGGCTTCAGCACCGCCGGCGAAAACAACGCTGCTACAGGGACAAATTATCTTTTCCTAACGCCACAGGCTGGCAACGGTTTTCTGCGGACTGCCATCACGGTCGGTTCTGCCGGAAACGAGCAAGTCATTGAGTGGGTGGGGTGGCGCCTGCCTGTTGGAGCACTTGCACATGTTGTTTGGACTATTGACGCCGGGTCACAGCTCGGCCGACTGTACGTAAACGGCGCATTAGTCGGCGAAAACGCATCTGTGACGATTACACCTGCAATGCTCGGGCATACGGTCAACAATTGGCTTGGCCGGTCGCAATGGATCGGCGACCCGTTCTTCAACGGCTCGATTACCGAGTTTCGGATCTACGACGGTGTTTTGACCCCGGACAAGGTTCAACAAAGCTATAATGCCGGCCCGGACGTATGCCTCTGGGATGGTCCGGTATCCATCCTGATCCAACCGACAAACCAAACAGCCGGCGAACTGTGCGCTGTAACTTTTTCGGTTACTTTTGTAGCGCGCCCGCCCGTAAGCATTCAATGGCACCGAAACGGCTCGCCGATCCCAGGAGCGACAAATGCAACGCTTTACCTTGGGACGGTTGCATTGACCAACAATGGTGATGTTTTCAGAGTTGCGCTAACAAATACATACGGTGGGCAAACCCAGTGGACAATTTCGAGCAATGCAGTGCTTACGGTGCTGCCAGACACAAATGGACCTGTTTTGGTGCGTGCAGTAAGCTTGTTCCCAAATGAGGTCTTGGTGCAGTTTTCCGAAGGGGTACGACCCGACACCGCGACCAACATTGCAAACTATACAATCACAAACATATCCGGCCAGTTGGCTGTCACAAACGCGCGCATTGGCGAAGACAGCTCGATCGTAATTCTGACCACAGCACCGCAACTTGAAGGTGAAACGTACACGTTGATTGTAAATAACGTGCGTGACATGGCCGCGGCAGCCAACCCAATTGCACCAAACAGTTACCTCAGGTTCACTGCAAACCCGTTCGTGCCGGCCAACATCGGACTACCGCTAAACGAAGGTGAACTCATACCCGTGGAGGGTGGGTTTGATTTAAAGGCAACGGGTGAGGGAATTAGCGGCACAAATGACGCGTTCATGTTTGGCTGGCGCAATTACACCAACGATTTCGATCTGCAGGTCAGGCTGCAATCGCTCGCGTTCGGAAGTGCCTGGACGCGCGCGGGATTAATGGCGCGCAACGGTTTGACTACAAATGCTGCGTTTGCAGCCGCGATGGCCACCCCCGGCCCAGCAGGTTGTCATTTCCAATGGCGCGCAAACCCAGGTGCGACTGCCAATATGAGCGGATTGTTCCCGGTCAATTTCCCGTACACATGGTTGCGGCTGCGCAGGGTTGGTAACGTGTTTTCAGGGTACGCCAGCTTAAACGGTCAGAGCTGGGAGTTCCTTGGCTCGGCCACTATTGCAATGTCGAATGTGGTGCAGGTTGGATTAGCTTTAACCGCAGGCACGGCAACCAGTATGAGCATAGCTCAGTTCAGGGATTACAACATCGGCCAAGGAACCATGGTAACTAACATGAGTCTGCCATTTGAGCCGCCGGGGCCATGCAGCCGCCGGACCGCCCTTGTGATTACAGAGATCATGTACAATCCGCCCGGTTCATGGCCAGGAGGTGAAGACCTTGAGTTTGTCGAATTATGGAACTCAGGCCTGGTCACTGAAGACCTTACAGGGCACAAACTCGATGGTGACATCAGCTACGGTTTCCCCGCTGGCACAAAGATAGCCCCCGGACAATTCCTGGTGATCGCGCGGGATCCTGCTGCGGCCAACGCGTTTTACGGCGTGCAATGTCTTGGGCCATATACGGGCAGACTATCGAATGGCCGCGGCACTTTGCGGTTGCTAAACGAGCTGGGCGGCAGGCTGCTAGAGATTGAATATGACTCGAGGTTGCCATGGCCGGTTGCACCCGATGGCACAGGCCATTCTTTGGTGTTGCGCAGGCCGAGCTATGGCGAAAACGATCCGCGCGCGTGGGCTGCCAGTGACAGGATAGGTGGGTCCCCGAGCACATTTGATTCGATTGGGCCCGAGCCAGCTCGTGGCCTGGTGATCAATGAGTTCTTAGCCCACACCGATCCGCCATTGGAGGATTTTATCGAATTGTTCAATACGACCCCCAACGCGATCGACGTCTCAGGCATTTGGCTCAGCGACGAGCCTGACAGGTTACGGTTCCGGATCCCTGACAGCACGATTATTCCGCCGCTGGGGCGGCTGGTTTACACCCAGACACAACTGGGGTTCGCCCTTGCCGCGGCTGGCGAACAGATTTTCCTATTCAATTCGAACATGACACGTGTGCTGGACGCAGTTGCATTTGGCGGACAGCAAAACGGAATAAGCTGCGGAAGGTATCCGGACGGCGCACCACGGTTTTATGAACTTTCAAGTCGCACACCAGGCAGCTCAAATGCGCCGCCCCTAGCCCGGCAGGTCGTTATAAACGAGATCATGTACCACCCCATTTCCGGGTCCGATGACGACGAGTACATTGAACTGTACAATCGCGGCACGAACGCCGTATCACTTGCTGGATGGCAACTGCAAGAAGGGATTAATTTCACGTTCCCGCCGAATGCGGTGCTTCCGCCGGGCGGCTACATTGTCGTTGCGAAAAATGCCACAAATCTCATGGCAAAATATCCGCAACTAAACGCAACCAACACCTTTGGCAACTACACTGGCCGACTCAGAAACAGTACTGACCGCATCGTGCTAAGCATGCCAGAAACGCAAGTAACAACAAACAACGCCGGAGTGCCGGTCACAAATGTGTTCCAAGTAATTGTCAACGACGTTACGTACCAAGACGGCGGCCGTTGGGGACAATGGAGCGATGGCTGGGGTAGTTCGCTCGAGTTGATCGATCCGCGCGCCGATAATACGCTCGCAGCCAATTGGGCTGATAGCGACGAATCAGCAAAAGCGCCGTGGACATATATTGACGTGACCAACATCTTGGAAAATGGCCAAACCGCTGCCATGATAAATCAGGGCGGTTACTGGGGGCCGCCCACGCGCTTCGAGTTTTTCCTCCAGGACGACGGCGAAGTGTTGGTTGACAACCTCGAATTTCGCAACAACGACGGCCCCAACCTGTTAAGCAACGGCACTTTTGACTCGGGCGCAACCGGCTGGGCGTTCGAAGGTGTGGTACGAGGGTCATATGTCCAGAACGGTGTGGGAATTGGGGGAACTCCGGCCTTGCGCCTTGTGGCTAGAGGGCGCGGTGACACTGGCCCGAACAAGGCGCGCACAACATTGACCGGACCGGTTCTGACCAATGCGCCAAACACCGGCACAATCCGCGCCGCAGTACGCTGGTTGCGTGGTTCGCCCTACATCATGTTCAGGCTACGCGGCCATTGGATGGAAGTTTCGCAGCGGCTGAACGTGCCATCAAACTGCGGCACACCAGCTCTGCCTAATTCACGGCTCTTGACCAATGCAGGCCCGGTCATTTTGGATGTATCACATTCGCCGATTCTGCCTGCGGCTGGTCAGCCAGTTGTTGTGACAGCACGCGCAATTGACCCGGACGGCATCGGCCAGGTGCAATTGCGTTTCCGCATTGACCCTGCGACAAGCCACGCGACCCTGATCATGAGAGATGACGGAACAGGCGGCGACGCAATCGCAGGCGACGGGATCTACTCAGCTACGATTTCCGGACGCGCCTCCAACGTACTGGCAGCGTTTTACATTTACGCTGTGGACAGTGCGGGTGCCACCAACCAGTACCCTGCCAATGCACCGGCTCGAGAATGTCTGGTGCGTTGGGGTGAATCGCTCATTGCAGGTAGCATTGGGACTTACCGGCTTTGGTTGACATCGTCTAACATCACCTTCTGGACCAATCGCGAACGCAACGCAAACGACTCTATTGACGCCACGTTCGTATATGGCAATTGGCGTGTGGTTTACAACGTTGGCACGCTCTACAGTGGCAGCCCGTTCCATACCCCTAGTTATAATGGACCGGTGGGGTCGTTCGCGTGCGATTACGAGGTTAACTTTCCGCCCGACGATAGGTTCCTCGGCTCTGAACCGTTTGTTTTGACTGCGTTTGATGTTACCTCAGGCAGCTTTTTCCATAACGACCTGACTGCGCAGGTTGACCTGACTGGCAACTGGATCGCACGCAAGCTCGGTCAGCTATACAACTATCGCAGGCACATTCACTTGATCGTAAACGGCCTGCGCCGAGGGACCATCTATGACGATGCACAGCAGCCGAACAGCGAGATTCTTGATGAGTATTTCCCAAACGATGATCAGGGTCAGTTGCGCAAGATCGAAGACTGGTTCGAGTTTGCCGATGACGGCGTCAATCAAGGCATCACAACTGCGACGATCACACGCTACAACAAAACTGGGGGTGAACTAGACACCAAACGTTATCGCTGGAACTGGCGGCCGCGTGCAACGCGTAATCCGGATAATTGGGCGCCTCTCACCAATCTGATTGTTGTTGTCAACGATACAGGCTCGCCTGAGTACGAGAACCGCGTGCGCGCGTGGATGGACGTGCCGCGTTGCCTGCGTCCGATCGCAGCTCATCACATCTGTGGCAACTGGGACAGCTATGGTTACGAGCGCGGCAAAAACATGTATGCGTACAAACCTGATGGCCAGCCGTGGCGGTTTTTGATGTGGGACATTGAGCTTGCGCTGGGCTATCAGAGCCGACCAGCCAATGACAGCATCTACGTCATACATGACCCGACGCTCAGGTTTTTAATCACAAACTGGCCTGCATTCCACCGTGAATATCTAAGCGCTTTCCAGGAAGCGGTGGAAACGGTACTTGCGCCGGGCGTGGCGGACGCACTGTTGGACGAACGCTACGCAAGTTTTCAGCAGCACAACCTGCCGCTGCACTCGCCACAAACCATCAAGAATTATCTGGCTGCGCGGCGTGCGTACCTGCAGAGCATCCTCCCAACTGCAGCCTTTGCGGTCAGCAATCCCGCCTACCAGGTCGTTAGCGGGAGCAACACGCTCGTGCTGAGCGGCACTGCGCCGCTGGCCGTTGCGGAGATATTGATAAACGGCATCCCATATCCGGCTACCTGGACGAGTATTACAAATTGGCGGGTCATCGTACCGCTATCAGGGGGTACAAATGTGCTTTCGATCTCGGCACGGGACCGCTACGGCAATCTTATTACCAATGCAACAGGCAACGTCACGGCTAATTACACTGCCAGCACGGTGGCACCCGAGGGTTGGGTTGTGTTCAATGAGATTATGTACGCACCGCCGGTCGCCGGAGCCGCGTTTGTCGAGTTGTTTAATGCGCACACAAACTACACGTTTGACCTGTCTGGCTGGCGTGTAAACGGTTTGGATTACACATTCCCAGCCGGTGCAATGCTGCCACCGCGCAGTTACATTGTGTTGGCTGAAGACACGTTTATCTACATGCAAACCTACGGCCTCGGGAACGTGCCGTTTGACAAATTCAACGGTCGTCTAGATGACGACGGCGAAACGCTCACACTTTTGCGGCTCGAGCCGGGCACTACAAATTACATTGTGGTTGACCGTGTCAGATACGAAACAGTACGGCCGTGGCCTGTCATCACAAACGGCGCGTCGCTGCAACTGATTGATCCGCTTCAAGACAACGCGCGTGTAGCCAACTGGACAGTAGGTACAGTACAGACAGCCACACCACCCGCAACCGTCCTTCTGATTGATTATACCAACACGTGGAAGTATATGCAGGTGTCGAATCTCGACGCTGTGTCGTGGCAAATCGCCGGGTACAATGACGCGCCTTGGCCGTCCGGGCAGGGATTGCTCGCATATGAAAACAATCCTGAGATCACACCTCTTATCAAGACAACATTGAAGGACCCACGAATTGGCACAAACGGCATGCGCTCAGGCCATGCGTATTACTTCCGTAGCCGGGTTGTGGTTAGCAACAACCTGTCCGGATACGTCGTTACAGCCTCAGCTTATGTGGACGACGGTGCGGTGTTCTACTTGAACGGAAGTGAAATTGCGCGAATCCGGATGAACGCCGGTGCGGTTAGCAATTCTACTCTTGCAAACGGCCTTCCATCGGGTGGTGGTGGAGACGCAACCAGCCCTGACACCTTCACAATTGCAGGCGAGTTGTTTGTTCCCGGCACAAACATCATCGCTGTCAGCGTCCACCAATACAACACCAACAGCAGCGACATTGTATTCGGGCTTAAGCTCGAGGCAAACTACACCGGCACCAGACCGCAGATTCCATATCCGTGCACACCTGGCATGCCAAATTCAATCGCGAGCAATCTGCCGCCGTTCCCACCGATCTGGCTCAACGAAGTGCAGGCCGAGAACCTGACCGGGCCACTGGACAATTTCAACCAGCGCGATCCGTGGGTTGAACTGTACAACGCAGGCGCAACCAACTTCAGCCTGGCCGGTTACTATCTGAGTGATAACTACACAAACCTTGCGAAATGGGCATTTCCGTCGGGTGCAACAAACCCCGCAAACGGGTTCATGCTTGTGTGGTGCGACGGCCAGACCAATCAAACAGTATCAAATGTGTTCCATGCGTCCTTCCGGCTTACTCCGGTTACAGGCAGTATTGTTTTGAGTCGCATTATTAATGGTGCAACCCAAATTGTTGATTACCTGAACTACAATGGTCTGCCGGCAAACTGGAGTTACGGCGACGTGCCTGATGGCCAGCCGTTTTATCGGCGGAACATGTTTTATCCAACGCCGGGTAGCACCAACAACGGTGCGGGTGCACCAGTGACAATCTTCATCAACGAATGGCTTGCGGATAACGTGGCGTGCCTGGCAGATCCTGCAGACGGTAATTACGAGGACTGGTTCGAGCTGTACAACCCCGGCACCAACGCGGTTGATCTAGGTGGGTATTACCTCACCGACGACCTGGCCAACAAGTTCCGCTACTGCATACCCAACAACGGCCACTTCGTGGTGCCGCCCGGCGGGTTCCTGTTAGTATGGGCTGACAATGAACCGAACCAGAACAGTACAAACCGAGCGGACTTGCACGTGAACTTTGCCCTGAGTAAAGCCGGTGAGGCAATCGGCCTGTTCGCGCCCGATGGCACGCCAATCGACGTGGTCACATTCGGTCCACAACAGACCGATGTCAGCCAAGGCAGGTTCCCAGATGGGGATGCAACCATTTATTTCATGCCGCCCACACCGCGTGCACCAAATAGGCTGCCAAACACTGCACCTGTGCTTGAACCCATCAGCAACCGAGTTGTTACGATCGGCCAAACACTGACGTTCACGGCCATGGCGCATGATTATGACTTACCACCACAAACACTCGTGTTTAGCCTCGCTCCGGACGCACCTCCAGGCGCTCAAATCAATCCGACCACAGGCGTGTTCGTCTGGAAACCAACCGTCGCACCCGCAACGAACCGTATTACGATAATCGTGACTGACAATGGCACACCACCACTGAGCGCCACACAAAGTTTCGACGTTATTGTAGCGCCGTTGCCAGTCGCCTCTGGCGTCATCCTCAGCGACGGTATTTTTAGGTTTACATGGCAGACGTTTGCAGGCCAACGGTTCCAGGTCGAGTACACCCATGACCTAAGCTCACATCAATGGTTTGCAATTGGCCCTGTGCTCGATGGCACAGGCGCGCCATTGACTTTCACATTCACACTCGATTACGAAACACCACAACGGTTCTTCAGAGTGCGGGTTTTGAATCCATAAAAAATGCGACCGACAGCTATCATTGCTGGGGCGTTGCCCTGTGCGTGGCGGCGCTAATTGCTTTGGCCAGACGCGCTGATTTAGTGTTGAAATTGCCGGGCAACAGACTAGTTATTTGCGTGACGGCGTGATGCATGCGCCGCTTTTTGGCCAGACAGCAAAATTATCAAAAAACCAAGTGAAACTGACGGATTTAAGAGCCATTTTGCAGTATGTACCCCGATTCAGGGACAAGACGTTTGTCCTTGCAATTGATGGCGCAATTGTTGCAGACGATAACTTCCCAAACATCCTGCTGGATGTGGCGGTTCTGCACTCGCTCAATATCAGGGCTGTGATTGTGCATGGTGCATCAGCGCAAATCAAAGCCCTGGCCGAGCAACGCGGCGTAATACCGTCAAACCTAGACGGCAGTGGTGTGACAGATGAACAAACCCTCAACCTTGCGTTGACAGCAGCAAACCAGGTCACACACAAAATTCTCGAAGGATTGTCTGTCACTGACCTGCGTGCTGCCTCAGCAAATGCTGTGATTGCGCACCCGCAGGGCATAATCCGTGGCGTTGACCATAAATTTACCGGTAAAGTCGAACGGATAGACACCGAATTCCTGCAAACGTTGCTCAAGAACGGTATTATCCCGGTTATACCACCCCTTGGATTCGACGGTGAGGGCAGAACATACCGTGTTAATTCGGATAATGTGGCTCTTGCAGTTGCGCGTGCGCTCGGGGCATTAAAACTGATCTTCATGACCACTGCCGACGGCTTGATTTATCAAGGGCGCGTCATCCGCCAGATGGTTGTTGGCGAACTTGAAAGTTTGCTCGAGAAAAACCGAGCCGACTTCTTACCCGAACAACTGTCAAAAGCAGAATGCGCTGCGGCAGCTTGTCGAGCCGGTGTTGAACGTGTTCATGTGATCAACGGCCAAGAAGAAGAAGGGTTGCTTGCCGAGGCGTTTTCAAATGAAGGCATCGGCACATTGATCTATGCGGATGAATACGACCAGATCAGACCCGCAAAGAAAAAAGATATCGCAAGTATCCTTGCCCTTACACGCACTGCCGTTGAAGCTGACGAACTTCTCAAGCGGACACGTGCAAATATCGAACGGCACCTTGATGATTACTACATTTTCGAGATCGACACCAACCCGGTCGCATGCGTTGCATTCCACTCCTACCCAGAATATGGCAAGGGCGAAATCGCGTGTCTGTATGTCAAACCGTCGCATGAAAACCGCGGCATAGGCCGTAAGCTGGTCCAATTCGTCGAAAAAAAAGCCCGCGAAGCCGGTTTGCAGGAATTGTTTGCGCTTTCTACCCAGGCATACACGTATTTCCAATCCAAGGCAGGCTTTGTTGAGGGCACGCCGGATGACCTACCACCACCGCGACGCGAGAAATACGAACAGACAGGTCGCAAATCCAAAGTGCTTATTAAAAAACTGGGGTAAGCTAACGAGTCCCTTTAGTGGCCCAAACTGACCCATTTTGGGCCGCAGGTTAAACTGTGCTGTCATTTCTGGGAAACCGATCTTCCGGGTTTACTTGAACCAAAGCCGACTGGCGACAGCCTTCTCACAAAGTGAAAATCCGATCGGCCCAGATACACTTGAGCCTGAATTTTGTAAATCGTTCTCGACTGGTACTCCAAAAAGACTTGTGTCCCACCTTTAGCTACTGGCCCCGGTGTGCCGAAAACGATCTACCAGCTTAATTTCAAATGCATAGCCAAAACGCAAATTTGACCAGTGCCAAATCCGAAAATTCTGGATGCAGTGGATGACTCTGCCCAGCTGAAAGACACAAGACCATTTGACCTAGCGTTTGCGCTTGGACACGGTTTCTTCGAACATGTTGTGGCCGCCTTTCCCCAAATAAAATTATAGCGGCGAATATCAACCGCAGCGGCCGGCACTGTTCCCTTACGCACCGTTGCGGTGCTTTAAACAGGTGCCATTGACAACTGTGCCGCACGGAACGATCTTTGCAGAATGAAAATCCAAATGATAATTGTGTTGGTCTGTTTTGCGTTCAGTTTTGGTTGTTTGTTAAGTGCAGTTGGGGGTGATGGAACAAAAAAACTTGCGGTGGGTGATCCTGCCCCCATTGTCCAAGGAAAAGACCAAGACGGCAAGACATGGAAACTCAGCCGGTTAATCGGCAAGAAAATTGTTCTGCTGTACTTTTATCCCAAGGACGACACAGCCGGCTGCACCAAACAAGCCTGTGGATACCGCGACATGATGAGTGAATTTGCAAACGCGAATGTCGAAGTGGTAGGTGTGAGTTTCGATACTGCAGAATCACACCGACAATTCATCGCAAAACACAACCTGAATTTCAGGCTTTTGACCGATACCGACGGCAAGATCGCCGACGCATACGGTGCGCGTGCGCATGGTGGTATCATCGCACGGCGTGTAAGCTTCCTGATCGGGCTCGACGGCAAAATTGCTCATATCACAGACAATCCGAGCGCAGACGTACACATCAAAGAGGTTAAGGGCGCGATTGCGAAGCTGACACAAAAACCGAAAACCTAAAGTTTTGGCATGGCATCAAACCAGCTATCGATCATGGCCTAGGCAGTTTGAATGATTAGGCTTTGCAACACGTCAAATCTGGCAGAAATATGAGACCGATGAAAACAACAAGATTGCTAAGTGGTATTTTGGTAGTCGGCCTTGTAACTACTGGTTGTCAGACTCCTGAAGGCCAACCCGACAACACTGCTACGGGCGCTTTGGCAGGCGGCGCGCTCGGCGCTATTACAGGCGCAATCATCGGCCATCAAAGTGGCCGTGGCGGTGAAGGCGCAGCAATAGGCGGTGCAATTGGTGCGCTTACAGGCGGGCTAATTGGTCATTCGATTGACCAGGAACAACGAGCCCGACTCCGTAGGCAGGCACCAGATACACTAGTGCGGATCGAGCGCGGCCAACCGCTCGGGCTTGCCGACATCAAAGCCATGGCACAAGCAGGTGTGAGCGACGAGGTCATTATCAGCCAAATCCGCGCAACCGGTTCAACTTACCGGCTGAGTGCAGCCGATATCATCGAGCTGCACAATGCCGGCGTGAGCAGCAAGGTCATTGATTACATGATTAACACGGCAAACCAGCGACCGCGGTCTGAAATGCCGGTTCGCCAAACGCGAGTTGTCTATGCGCCCGAACCTCCTCCACCGGTAATTGTGGAGACGGTTACGGTCTGCCCGGGACCGCGTTATGTGTGGGTGGGTGGCGAATGGATCTGGGATGGCCGTTGGGTATGGGTCTCGGGCAGATGGTTAACGCCGCCGCACCCACGCGCAGTTTGGGTCCGCGGCTACTGGGTTCATACACCACACGGTTGGCGTCATTGCCCAGGTCACTGGCGGTAATAAATCTGACGCACACGGTTGATTAGCCCGGAAAAACCTTCCTTCTTCTCGCTCACCCATCTCTCTCCGTTTTCGTTCGTCCTGTTTGCTTCTCGTGCCCGCTGAAAGATTCGCTGCCGAAGAATCGGTTTTTGGTTTGCCCGGATAGCCCATTTTGTGGATCATTCGCGCTAGCGATCCGAATGAACCAAAGCACGCAGCTTTCAATGAAAAAGTTCTTTCTTGTCGTTACGACCGTTTTCTTGGTTTGGCCGATTGTACTGTTGGCGGACCAAACTGCACACGCAAGAATGCATTGTCTTTCACTGCGCTTCGGATACGGCGCGGGTTCATTTGGCTTGGAAACACTCAACCTGACAACGCTGTCGGATGGTATCAACGGTGAGCTTAGCCCGTTTTACGGACCGTACTCGCACTGGAGCAGGTTCGAGCTTTTCAATCAGATGTGGGGCACAATCGAGCGTGGGGTTTTGTTTCTAAACACACCGGCATTTACAGATGCGAACAATAATGGGTTCGACGACTTTTTTGAGGTTTCACAGCCTGTATCTGCAACAAGCACAGGTAGCTGGCGGTTGTTGGGCGAAACCAACTATCGCAGTTTGACCGCCACGTGGATACGTGTTGCAGGCTCGGCAAATGGAGAATGCGTGCTAAATCTGCAAGGACGTGGCGAATTTACACACCAGTTTGACCTACTCGAATTCACAGGCACCGTAGGTTATATAGCCGGGTCGAACACTGTTACAGGCAACATTGCACTTGCACACACAGGCGCAACCAATAACAAACTCCAAGGACCGATTTCTTTGGTCAAGGTTCATCCCGACAGGTTTAACCGGCTTGAACTACAGGCTGGCACTTGGACAAATGCACAAGCGGGATTATTCGTGTACCTGAGCGAGCTGTTTTCTCGCCGGCAGGTCTGGCCAACAAACTATTGGGGTTTTGTGACTTTTACAGATGGCGACCTGCGCACGCCTAACGACGCTGACTATTGGTTATGGCTGCTTACAATTGATGATCCGAATGACAGTGACGGCGATGGTATTCCAGATTTCAGTGACGACCCGCTGCTTACCCCGCCGCGGCAGCCTGTGCTACGACTTACACTGGGGAAAACAAATCTGTTGCTGGAGATCAGGGGTGAGGTTGGCCGGACCCACGAAGTTTTGGAAGCCAACTCGATCACACCTGGCACGTGGTTGACCAACCAGGTTGTGGTGCTCACAAACGATCCGCACGTGGTCAGCCTACCAATTCCATCCGGCCCGCGGTTCTGGCGTGTACGAGCGTTTTAATTATGCCCAGCATAGCCTGTTCGCGCATTGTAAGTGGGCTGGACGAATTCTATTTCCTGCCAAACCCAGCGCAGTAAAATTGCCAGGGCACCCCGGAGACAAAGGTTAAAACCTACCACCGGCAACCAAAGCTCCAAGACCTCCCTCGGTATGTAGTTCCTGCATTTGCATGTGGTTAAACAAGCCATCGCTGGCAGATGCTGGACCTATGCATACACATTTGCACGTTAGCCTGCGCGCTTGGCCCCGGCTCGCACTTTAGGTCAGGTGCAGCGTTTGTAGTTTAGGCCGCAGACCGTGGTAGCAACTGCAAATTGCGGTTGCGCCATCTTCAGGATTCTGTCCGGCGAATGCACAACCGGATTGTGGCAGGTGCGACCTCAAATCGATACCGTTGTGGCTGGCTAAACGCGCCACAAGCTTGACTGTGCTTTTGTGTTACATCGCACGAGGACCGTTTTTGTAGTTGTTTTGGTGTAGCATGGGAGTAACCTTGGGTGTTGCTGGAGCAAAACGCTGTCCCATGACTAAAAAATAAAAACGCAGAAATCGACCGTTCATGAAAAAACTCCTGATTATCCTGGTTTCAAGCCTAGTGTTATGGGCTGCCGCAGCATGTTTTGCAGGTCAAACTGCACAAGCGCGGTTCTATTGCATGTCCCTGCATTTCGACCGTGGCGGGGGCGGACAGTATGGTTGGCAGACACTCGCCTTGACAACGCTCACCTCCTACGGGGCAATAAATGGTGAACTTGCACCCATTTTTGAGACCTACACACACTGGAGCTGGCTTGAATTGTACGACGAGCTTTGGGAACTTACCTACTACGGCTGGCTCAATGTCAACAAGCCAAACTATATTGATGCAAATGGCAACGGATTCGATGACTTTTATGAGGTTTCACAAGCTGTCTCAGCAACAAGCTCGGGTGTTTGGCGACTCGAAGGCCTGCCACCATACACATTAACTGCAAATTGGACTCGTCCAGCAGGCTCATCGGTTGGAACATGCGTGTTTAATTTAACCGGTCTTGGGTCGTTTACGCACACGTTTAGGCTGCTCGAATACACCGGGCCGTTGGCTTATACACCACATCTGACAATTGTCACCGGCCGCGTTGACCTGGTTCGAACCGGTAGCCCGGAACAGCTTTTCGGCGGCCAGGCTGTGTTTGTGAAAAATCCGACAAATAGATTTAACCTGCTAGAGCTTCAGCCGGGCAGATGGACAAATGCATCTGGTCAGACCCTTGTTTTTACTAACGACCCCTTCAAGCGTGAGCTACCTTGGACGACAAATTATTACGGGTACGTAGAGTTCGATGACGGCGACCCCAACACACCCGACGACGCAGATTATTACATTTGGATGCTCTCAATTGATGATGTTAATGACAGTGACGGCGATGGCATTCCGGATTTTAGCGATGACCCGGTGATACTGCCACCGCGTCGGCCGGTGCTCCAACTTACGCGTGGCACGACCAACCTGCTGCTGCGCATAAGCGGTGATGTCGGCCGGTTGCATCAGGTGCTCCAGACCACATCAATCACGGCTACTACTTGGACCACCAACATGTCATTGGTCCTTACCAATGATCCGCAGACGATTAGCTTACCGATACCGCCCAGCCCGCGGTTCTGGCGTGTACGGGCGTTTTGATATACTGAATAAGCTTGGTTTTCGAGTGTTGGCCGAGGCTCAAGAAATTCTATTTCCACCAAACCAAACTCACCCAAATGTGCGTAACAGCCTAAAGGCTGAACTACAGACGTTGACGCTTTTTGTGTGTACGCTTGGTTTGTAGTTTACGCTTTAGCGTGTCGCTAAACAACCCGACGCTCTGCGGGGCAGTACTACCACACGAATTTGTCGATCAGACTCATGCCAGCCTGGTTGTAGTTCGCGCTTCGGCAGTTTAGCTTTGATTCGAAATGCGAGCTTCAGCGCTTACGACATCAATTTTGAAGTTGCAAGAACCTGTGCCCCGCGCACGCGGCAGAAGGCCACGGTATTCTGGAGCCTGGACCGGAATAGGTGTTGCTCGTTTCTGACGAGGTTCAACACTTTCACCGGTGCATGCAAAAACAATCAACCCGCCAAGGAATTCCGTGGCGGGTTGATTAATTACGCAGGCTTTACGCCTCCTTAAACCCTACTGTTTCCGGCGCAGGCGCAACCACAACAACCCGAAACCACTCACCACAGCCAACAGTGTAGTAGCCGGCTCAGGAATTAAAGGCGTTACATCTGCCCAAGTAGTTCCGAGGCGCACATCGTCAACCAAAAACGTCGCCTGGCTAGCCCACGCAGTAGTTGAAGCTTTTGTCGTAAGATAGAAACCGTAAAGCCAAGAATTGTCCGCCCCTGCTATGGCGGAAAGGTCCGGTGCTGGCACAGAACCTTCAGGCACACCAAGCGTCGCTGGCGATGGATTTATCCAAAGGTCGAAAGGATCGTTGTCGCTACCAGTGACCACAGTATAACGCCCGACTATGAGGTATGTATCACCCAACGTCACGCTCGCTGCGCTTGCTACTGGATTGCCAAGCGACTGTTTTGAAATCATTATCCTCCCGTTCGGCTGCAAATATACACCTACCGAAGGCGTAATTGAACCACCCGTACCGGAGCTGTTGCGGAAAAACGAAATCACATTTGTGAAAGTAGTGGGGAGCGCATCCACGCGCAATAAGTACGAAAAATAAAGCGGCCCGTTAAAATTAACCCCAGGCTGCAAATTCAATGCAACGCCACGGTCGCGGTTTGATGTAGTGGCGTTCGGGCCCACCCGGACGCTCAAGTCGCTCTGATCCAACAGCATCGGGTAACTCAAGTCAATGTTCGTAAAAAACGGACTGGCTGTACCCGTGCTATTGCCGTAAGTCCAAATAGACGCTGAAGCACCGGCACCCAGGTTCGTGCCTACACCGTAAGTTGCAGGGAAAGAATCATAAAACGGCAGGCTTACCTGGGCCAACCCAGTTGGTGTCAGTAACACGGCACTTGCAAGAGCCACTGTAGCGGTTACGAGTTTTCTTATCATTGTTACCGGCGCGGTTAGCGTTTTTATTACAACTTGGTTCGAACCCAACGGCTCGACCCTTTTTCAGATTCAAACACAAAAAAATCGTAGTTATACGAGCGCATTCTGTCAATGCATTTTTTTGCAAAAAACACTTAAAAAAGTGCACCCTGCTACGCCAAAAAGCGCGTCGGTAGAAAGAGTCGGATCACACACAAACAACCGGGCGAAAATTTCATAGGTTGTGGCCTGAGGTAGGCGTGCGATAGCATGTAAATTTTTGTGCAGATTTGTTTGTGTGGAAGCGGTGCTTGCAATTACCTGAATGCTCGCGGATACTTCCGTAGGATTACAATGCCGAATTTGCGCAAGATCGTTATTTACGTTTTGGCGTTTGTAGTTGTGTTATGGGCGGCCAATTGGTTTGGGAAACGCGCCAAGCCTGCTTACGCAAAGTGGCGTCTCACACAGGTATTAACCAAAATCGAGCCCTGGCCAGCCACAACAAACTACAGTACACACGCGTGGAAACAGTTGACGAAGGCAGCACGCGTCCTTCAAAAGACAGAGCCCGAACTGGCTGGCAGCGTGTTGAGTGAATACTTGGAAAAGTATGCGGGTCAACCGGCGCAATTGGCGGTTGAGCATGGCAAAGTATTCTTGTTGCTGCGCATGGTGTTTGACATTACCGATGAGCACATTGAAAGCAGCGCATCGGCCGGTCAACGGTCTGGGTCTGGCCTTGATGCAATCCAGAGCGTAACATGGCCGATCCGGTGGTATGACGGCAAACCGGTTTTGGTCTCGGGTTACCCCAGCATACCACTTTTCCGGCAGCCGGTCGCCGACGAATACAATGCATTACGATACCGGTACAAGTACCGTGACTTGTCAAAGGTCAAATTTTAACGCTGTGCGCGCTTACGATCATGTGCCCCTCGATTCTGCAAGGGGTTGGCCACGAGCAGAGTTGCTTCAGGCCAAAGGCCGGCAATTGCAAGTGGCGTTTACATTGATCGAACTGCTGGTCGTAATAGCGATCATAAGTATTTTGGCGAGCCTGCTTTTGCCTGCGGTTGGTAAAGCAAAAGAAAAAGGCAAAACAATCCAGTGCGTTAGCAATGTCAGACAACTCGGGCTCGCCATGTTTATGTATGCCGATGACTATGGCGAGCGGTTGCCGATGGCGCCGTTGGGTGCTGTTGCGTGGACAAACACGCAGACTGAGCCTTGGACCAAGCCATTAGCGTCGTACTACGAAAACACAAACGTACTGACATGCCCATCCATGAGCGCGAAGTATAATCAGTCACGATTCAATTATTTCATGGGCGCGCGCGCCGCCTACATTTATGCCAACTTCAGACCTGCGAGTGTCAACCTCGGCAGTATCAAATCGCCTTCGATTTACATACTGTCGGGTGACGCAAATTATCCTTTCGAATCGTGGGATGCCAACCCGGTCAATTACGTCAACGACACGCTGTTTCACAAGCAGCGAATGCCGCCCCCGATCCATAATGAACGCCTGAACGTGTTATTTGGCGACATGCACGTCAAGTCGTACGGAAAATTTAACCCGGCTGAAATGACCTACTCATATTATGTGCCTGGGGTGGCATTTTGATGTGCCAATGCCAAGTGCCCGTAGCCGAGCTGGTTCCGACGCTAAAACAATTCCAATTTTTCCCCGGCACCTGCTCTTGCTCGAGGATGCTGCTGCTGAATTGCCTGCGGTTTGAGCCGAATGCTGCGACATTGGTTCGTGCTGGATCAAAGGAAAAACAAAATACGCCTCTGACATTAGCAACGCCAGTTCCAAGGCCGCCAACGGGTTGTTTGTAAATACAGTCTCGGAAAAGTTGGCGGTCGTTATTCCCCGGTTGGGACCTTTCTTTGGCCGGCCAGATAATTGCCCAAGCCCATCTGTTCGATCTGGTCGAGCTGCGCCTCTGCCCAATCAACGTGGCCTTCCTCCATCTTCAAAATCTCTACCAGCAGATCGGCAGTTCCCTGATCATCAACTTCACGCGCCAGGGCAATTGCTTCATTATAAGCGCGGACTGCGTGCAACTCAGCATCTTTGTCATTCGAAATGATCTCGGGCACGGTTTTGCCGATCTTCATCGGGTTGAGCTTGCTCACAACCGGCGTACCCTCCAAGAAAAGTATTCTTGCGATGAGCGATTCGGCATGGCGCATTTCGTCAATGGCGCGTTTTTCGATTGCCTTATGGAGTTTTTCGTATGCCCAGTTGTCGCACATCTCAGCATGGACCATGTACTGGTTGATTGCAGTCAGCTCGTCTGCCAACAACTGGTTGAGCACTTTGAGCAGCTTCTCGTTTCCTTTCATTTTAGATTTAACGTGTTTGGTTTTTGCACCTGCCTCAGCTGGCGCAATGTGCGCTCTGCAAGCTAAAGCTAGCTCCAAATTTAAAAGGCAACAGGCGACTTGTAAAGACGCCAGCGCAAATGCCTAAGCCGCACATGTGTCCGCGCGCCAGACACAACGACACTTCACTTCTTGAGCACAACGCGCGGTGGCAGTTGCTTTGCAATTCTAACCTTCTGCAGCGTGGCGTATCGCGGCAAACCGTCTTCAAAAGGCAACTTGACCTCACCCTGAACAAGCGGCCGGACGTATTCGATGAACTTTTCGTTCGGCATAAACCCGTCTGGGCTGATCCAGTCGCGTGGTATCAGGTGCTCAACATTGGCAACCTGCTCAAGTGGATGCAGTCCTGTGCTCCACTTTATTACACCCCCGCGTTGTTTGCGCCGGACGATTGTGACCATGTACCCGCTTTTGCCTGCTACTGCAGCTTTGACAGCCGCCGCACCGCATGCATACGCGTTTTTGACGTCTGTGAGGCTTGCGCAATGTGCCGCTGCGCGTTGCGCATAGCCGAGTAGCACTGTGCGTGTTTTTGTCCCGAGCGCCTTTTCAACGATGTCCTTTAGTTTAATTGCTGCGCCCGTCAGGTACACATGCCCGAAAGCATCCTTTTTGGTGTGATCCGCGCCAATCTCCTCGACGACTTCCTTTTCGACGCCGTTAACGGTTTGCTTCGTTCGCCATTTGATGCCTTCGCCAACAACTACTATGCAGTAATTGTACGCGTCAATGGTTTCCTTGACCTTGGCGATGAACGGCTCAGGCTCGAACAGCAACTCAGGCAACAAAATTATATGGGGCGGGTTTGCTGGGTCACCGCGCTTTGCCAGGACCGTACCGGCGGCAATCCAACCAGCCGACCGACCCATAACTTCGATGATACAGCACGCACCTTCGTCAGTAGCCATGCTTGCGACGTCCATTGCAACTTCCATTACCGTTGTTGCGTTGTATTTAACCACCGAACCGTACCCTGGGCAGTTGTCCGTAAACGGCAGGTCGTTGTCTATTGTTTTTGGCACGCCGATTACCCGCATGTTGTAGCCGCGTTTCTGTGCTTCGAGGTGGATTTTGTGCGATGTATCTTGGGAGTCGTTTCCACCGATGTAGAAAAAGTACCGAATGTTATGCGTGCTAAACACTTCAAACAGCCTGTCCATGTCGAGCAACGCTTGCTTGCGTTTCCGTTCGAGGTCTGCACGTTTTTTAGGGTCGGTTTCGGCTTCGACCTGTTGCTCAGTAATATTGTGGATTTTGTACCTGCATGTGCCCAGCGCAGCGCCGGGTGCAAACTGTAACTGCTCAATTGTGCTACGCCGTTCTTCGCTGAGGTCAATCAATTCCTCACTCAAGATGCCGAGGATCCCGTTCAGCCCGCCGTAAACCTCCTTGATGCAGTTTTGCCGGGCAGCCTCTTGGATCACACCGGCCACACTTGCATTGATCACCGGCGTTGGCCCGCCGGATTGTGCTACTAAAAGATTACCGTTGAGTTTTGCCATAGTCTCGTGTTCATCTACTTGAAAACCGGGTTCTTTCTCACCCGGTCGGCTTGCTGATAATCACATTTGCCTTAGCCGCGTGTAGCCTGCCAAACCGGCCCTGCAACTGTCAAATAAATTGAAACTCCGGCACTATTAAGCACGAGTCTTTACCCACACGAATAAACGTGGCGCATACCAGGTTTAATTGAGTGCGATGTTCTGGCCGGCGCCGTTCTACTGTTTACTGCAGTTGTGCCGAGGCACAGACTTACGGGGCGCCAAGGATTTGCGCCTTAGGTAGCAATTGAGCCAACCGAGCGCCGACAAAATTTTCATTTGTCACGACCGGTTTCTTGTGCATGTTGCGGTCTGTGCTATGAGCAAACGGCGTCAAGCACGTGAACGTGCAATGCAGTTCCTGTTCCAGTACGACCTTAATCCCGCAGACGATATCGAGCGGGTGCTCGATGAATTCTGGCAAATGCATCGCATCGAGGCTGAACAATCCACGAGGAAAAATGCAAAGCCAACCAGACAAACCAAAAGTGAATGCGCCGTCGAAAGCGAGACCGAACTACGGCTATTTGCCGACCCGTTGATTCGCGGCACAATCGAGCACTTGGCCAAGATCGACGCACTGATCGAAAAACATGCCAAAAACTGGAAACTACACAGGATTGCGACTGTGGACCGTAACATCCTGCGCCTTGCGATCTACGAAATGCTCTACCGCGAAGACATCCCGCCTGTGGTCAGCATCAATGAAGCAATTGAGATTGCCAAAAAATATTCAACCCAGGACAGTGGCAAGTTTGTGAACGGTATCCTCGACAAAATCAGGGCTGAACTGATGCGGCCTGCTCGCACACCGCTTAAATAGTCATGGCGCATCAAATCAACACACACCAACTGCAGAATTTGCATGCTGCGAAACCGTCTTATGCCAACGCAAAACTCAACCACGCATCGATCGAGTGCGCTCAGCAAGGCTAACCCACTGTCCACGGGGTCGAATTCACCCGAGCTAAGCAAAGCTGGATTTGTGGATTTACATGTGCATTCGAGTTTTTCAGACGGTACGTATGGCCCTGAACGAATTGCCGAGCTTGGTAAACAGCTCCGGTTACGCGCCCTAGCTTTGACAGACCACGATACCGTTGACGGGTGCGAGTTGTTGGCAAACGCATGTGCGAAGCTCGAGCTTGAATTTGTCCCAGCAACTGAATTAACAACCAACTACAACGACATTGAAGTGCACATTCTGGGCTATTTTATTGACACTCGGAATGCCGCGTTACGGGCTGCACTTACAGCCGCCCAAACAGCACGTAAAAACCGCGTCGGTCAGATGGTGCAAAAGCTTAACCGATTAGGCCTGCGGCTAGCGGCGGAATCAATCTACGGACTCGGTCAATCCAGTTCACTCGGCCGCCCGCACGTTGCGCGTGCGCTTGTTCAGGCCGGTTTGTGTGCAAGCTACGACGATGCGTTCGAGCGCTACCTGGGAAAAAACAAGCCTGCCTGGGTGCCGAACCACAAAATGCCCGCCTGCGAGGCAATTGCGCTCATTCACGCTGCGGGCGGGGTTGCCGTGGTTGCCCACCCGGGATTAAACGGTGCCGATTCAACCATACCAAGCTTGATTAAAGCCGGCTTAGATGGCATTGAATGTTACCACACGAAACACACCCCTGCCCAAACGACGCGGTATTTGCGTCTTGCTGCCTGCCATGGATTGCTTGTAACCGGCGGCTCAGATTGCCACGGTGACATCAAAGGTAAACCGTTGATCGGTACTGTCAAAGTCGCATACACACTGGTTGAACAATTAAAGGCGCACACACGTGGAAGTGAGTGCTGAAAACAATTTTCTGAACTCGAGTTGCATGTGATGAAGTTGTTTGAAAAATTCAAGCTCGGTCTGGCAAAGACTCACGGCAGGCTTGCCCATGAGATCAAGCGCATTATCACGCGTTCACCCAGGCTAGACGCAGCAAGCTTGGCCGAACTTGAGGCTTTGCTACTGGGAGCAGATTTCGGCGTTGCAATCACACACCAGATCGTTAACGCGGTCAAAAAGACATATGAAACACAGGGCCAAACCAGCCCGGACGTGTTTGCAATTGCACAGGCCGAAATCGAAAAATGTTTTCCAGTTCAAACGCCCCCGCTTGCAAAAGCACAGCACGGACCGACAGTCATAAGCGTTGTGGGCGTAAACGGCTCGGGCAAAACCACCACTGCAGCCAAGCTCGCTTACCATGTTAAAAACGAAAGACAGACTGCGTTACTCGTTGCCTGCGACACGTTTCGTGCCGCCGCAATTGAACAGCTCAAACTCTGGGGGCAACAGCTCGGCATTGAAGTGATCGCAGGTGCATACGGGGCCGACCCGGCTGCAGTCGCGCATGATGCAATTGTAGCTGCACAGGCGCGAGGCGTTGATTATGTGTTTATTGATACTGCTGGTCGGCTTCACACAAAACATAACCTGATGCAGGAACTGCAAAAGATTCACCGTGTTGTGGCGCGCCGGTTGCCGGGTGCACCGCACGAAGTGTTGCTCGTGCTCGACGCAATAACAGGCATGAACGCGCTTAATCAGGCGCGCGAGTTCAACAAGGCAGTGTCACTAACCGGCCTTGTGGTAACCAAGCTTGATGGCTCGAGCAAAGCAGGCGTGGTCATCGCAATACACAAAGAACTCGGCTTACCGGTTAAATTCGTCGGTTTGGGGGAGCAACCTGATGACCTGCAGCCATTTGACCCGAAACAATTCGCCCAAGCCATGTTCGCCGGGTGAAAAACTCGAATGCACCCGTTTGCGCTGCGCATGCTATTGGAGCCTGAACCCACCAGCAAATACAACCTCGGCAACGCTCACGACAAGAAAAACGGTGCTCGCAACAGCGTTTAGCCTGGGAAACGATAGGCCTATCCAGCCTAAACTTCGGTGCCGGGCAATCCAATGCTCCAGCACAAAACAGCAAACAATAATCAGCCACCCCACAAGATATGCAATCCTGAACTTGCACAGTAGCCCAAATGCAAGCAGTAAACCTGCGGCCAGCATGTGCGCAATGAACGCTGCCATAAGCGCGTTAGCGGTGCCCCACACAACCGCAAGCGAACCGAGCGCGTGCGGTCTGTCAAACACATGCGCCTGGGTCGAGTATGCAATATCAAACCCGGCTGACCAAAACACAACTGCCAAAGCCAATACGCTAACCTGTAGCAGTTCCAATAGCGTGATGTTGCTACCTCTGACTGCCAGCCACGCGCCCACAGGCGCAAGCGCAACCGTCAACCCAACAAAAAAGTGTGTGCAATTCGTAAAACGCCTCGACAGCAAGCTAAAGCAAATCAGCACCAGCGCCGCTGGCGAAAGATAAAAGCATAACCGGTTCAAAAAGTTACTGGCCAAGACCAAACCTGCCCCACTCAGCAGGCAAAGCGCCACTGCAAAGCCAACGCGCAATTGAGCGTCCCCGAAATTGTGTCTTGCTGTGCGTTGCCCAAGCCCACCAAACCTTTTTCCTGCCAAAAGTCCGAAACCCAAATAAAATGCGTGTGCACAGACTATTGCAGCCAAAATCAACATGAACGTTCGCCAACCTGGCCACCCCCGATCATGTCGTGCTGCTGTAGCCATCGCAGCAAACGCAAACGGCAACGTTAAATCAGCCCCGGTACACCTCAAAAACGAATTACCTCTGCACGGCGTTTCAATCATCTGCATTAACCCACTAGCCTGCTTGTTTGTTTATCTATGCAAATGGGCTTAAACCCGATAACACAAAGCTCCGCCACGCAATTGCATCGTTGTGGAGTCTTATGGCGCCGCTGATACTATGTCCGATGCCGATTGGAGTGTGCTCTTTAGAAAGGTACATACCTGCCTCCTGTACGTCAGGAATGCGCCGGCCGTTGTGAAAAACAATGCACCAGTCCACACTTTGTGCTAGCTGCAGCCACAATTGGTTCAAAAAACACCGCGGTGTCAAAACGTTATGCACTATGTCTGGCAGAATTGAACCATTCAAGTCATCAGTGCCATGGCAATGCCTGAGTGCACCTGCAAATGCAAATCAGCTTGAGTTGGAACAGTTCATTCAGACAATTCCCGCGTGACAAATTTGGGTTGGTTTGCACTTGTAGTTTTGGTATTTGCGTCAGGGTGCGCAACACGCCCCACACAAAAAGTTCGTTTTCAGAACGCTCACGAGCTAAACTGGGCAGCGCCAGAGCTTGAGACTCAAGCAGTGTCCACTCCAACACCGCAAGCTCAACAAAACGCGCGTCGGTTGATTGCGCCTGCATCAGACACAACGTGGGTTTCATTAGACGACTGGAGTCAGCTAAACGGGTTCGGTCAGCCAAGGCGTGTGGCGTTGCACCCGCTTAGATGTCTGCTAGAAACACCCGTCGGGCTATTGTCCTTGGAAGCCGGTAACCATGTAATGCGTTGGAACGGCACAGACGTGCAACTTGGGTTTATCCCTTTTGCAAAAGGAGGTGTATTGTTCGTCCACGCACTGGATGTGTGCAAAAACATCATTCCGTTACTCGAGCTAAGTACGCCCGGGCCGAAAACCGGCCGCGTTATTGTGCTCGACCCCGGGCACGGCGGCAAAAACACAGGCGCACGCAACGTCGCCAATGGCATGTTCGAAAAATATTTCACACTTGATCTTGCACTGCGGCTGAAACCCTTGCTTGAGGCGCGTGGTTGGACGGTGCATCTGACACGCACGAATGACGTTGAGGTGCCATTGACCGACCGGGTAGCTTTTGCGGAAGAAAAACGTGCTGACCTGTTTTTGAGTCTGCATTTCAACTCTGCATATCCATCGGAGCGTGAGTCAGGACTGGAAACCTATTGCACAACGCCGGCGGGGATGCCATCAAACCTTACGCGCGAGTTTGAGGACAACCCGAATGATGTGTACCCGAACAACACTTTTGATACACAAAACCTCCAGTACGCAATCCGCATCCATCGTGCGCTTGTGCAGCTTGGTACAAGCCGCGACCGCGGCGTGCGGCGTGCGCGGTTCTTGGGCGTGTTACGCGGGCAAAACAGACCTGCCGTGTTGATCGAAGCCGGGTACCTTTCAAACCCATCTGAAGCACGCCGAATAGCCGATCCAGCCTTTCGCCAGCTCATGGCTGAAGCAATCGCAAGCGCGCTCGAGTAATACAAACTTCAGCCGCCAGTGGCATCATTCCGCGGTTGCTGCCACACTGCTGCCGTGCAATCGCAAACCGCAACTGGTATTATGTGCTGGCGTTTTGGGCGTTATGACTGCAAACAAGGTGCAAGCGGCAATGCAAAACCTGCACCTATACACGAGCAACCAGCTCGAGTTGCTAGCCGGTAAACTGGCCGAGCTTTGGCGTAAGCCACTCCGCGCTGCGCTCACGCCGGGTGTCATTGTTGTGCAGAGCCAAGGCATGGCGCGCTGGCTGAAGTTCGCCTTGGCAGAGCGGCTTGGTATTTGCGCCAACTTCGTTTACCCATTCCCGAAAACTTTTGCACACCACCTGTTCAGGATCGTCACTCCCGATTTGCCCGAGCTAACTGGCTTTGACCGCGATGTTATGACGTGGAAACTGATGAAGCTGCTGCCAGAGCTTGCACAAGCAAAAGGATTTGAACATGTGCGCAATTTCCTTGGGCACAACCACGACCAGCGTAAGCTGTTCGAGTTGGCAGCCGCAATGGCGAACCTGTTTGATCAATACCATGTGTTCAGGCCGCATCTCATCGAGGCTTGGCACAGTGACAACGAAACGTACTGGCAGGCCAGGCTGTGGCGCAAACTTGCTGAAGACGAACCGGAAATTTATCCCCCTGCCTTGCGACGGCTTTTTCTCAAAGCAATCACTGCGCCTGGGTTTGCCCAGGAAAAACTGCCCGAGCGCATTGCTTTGTTCGGTATCTCGGCTCTGCCGCCGTTTTATCTCGAATTATTTGCCGCGCTGGCAACGCATTCTGAGCTGCACCTATTCCTGCTTGCGCCTTGCAAGCATTATTGGGGTGACATAGTCACCAGGCGTCAAGCTGGTCAACTGTTGAAAGCTGCCAAACGCGGCCTCGACGCAGCCGATCTGCATCTTGAGACTGGCAACAGGTTGCTCGCCTCGATGGGCAAACTTGGCCGCGACTTCCTTAATCTGATTTTGGACACTGGCGACTGGCAGCACCAAGAACAATTTGTTGACCCCGGCGAAGACACACTCTTGCATGCGATCCAGTCAGACATACTGAACCTGCGCGACCGAACTCAATCGAGCGCAGATTGCGGCGCACAACTTTCGAGTAAGGCAACTGCGCAGAAGCTCAAAATTAATCCCGAGGACGATTCGGTGCAGGTGCATTCGTGTCACAGCCCACTGCGCGAAGTCGAGGTGCTGTACGACCATATGCTTGAGTGGTTCGAGCGCGATCCAACCCTTGCGCCACGGGACATCTTAGTCATGACGCCCGACATTGAGGCATACGCTCCTTTCATACACGCGGTGTTCGGCGTGCCCGAAAACGATACGCTGCGAATACCGTATTGCGTGGCTGATCGCACCCCGGCACAACAAAGCACGGTCGTAAATGCGTTCATGCGATTGATCGCGCTATCGAAGTGCCGGTTCCGCGCGTCCGAAGTGCTCGGGCTTCTTGAGACACGGGTTGTGCATGAAAAGTTTGGCCTGACCGAGGCCGAGCTGGACATAATTCGGCGCTGGGTCAGATCAACCAACATCCGCTGGGGCATCGACGCTGCACATCGGCAAGCGCTCGGGCTACCCGCTGTCCAAGAACACACATGGCGGCATGGCCTAGACCGGCTGTTACTCGGCTATGCTATGTCGAGTGGGGGCGAGCGAACTTTTGCAGGCATCCTCCCATTCGATGGGATCGAAGGAGACGTAGCCGATACACTCGGCAAGTTTGCCGGGTTCGTCGAAAGCTTGTTCGACGCCGCAGGCGCGCTTGCAAAACCGCGAACAATGACACAATGGGAACAGGTACTGCTCGGGCTGCTGGAGAGGTTCTTCGTTGATACTGACGAGTCGCATGCCGAGCTGTTGACAGTCCGCACTGCAGTGCGCCAGATCTCGCGCAATGCGAACGTTGCCAAATTCGATGGCGCAGTCGAGCCAGCTGTTGTGCTCGAGGCTCTCGAACGCGAGCTTGCCGAAGACAAGGTTGGCACCGGTTTCCTTGCCGGCGGCGTAACATTTTGCGCGCTTAAACCGATGCGGAGCATACCGTTTCGCGTGATCTGCCTCTTGGGCATGAACGACACTGTGTTCCCCCGCACAGACCGTCATCTCGGGTTCGACCTAATGGCATTGAAACAGATGCCCGGCGACCGCTCCGTACGCGAAGACGACCGGTATCTGTTCCTTGAAACGCTTATCTCAGCACGCGACAGGCTCTACGTCAGTTACGTCGGTCAGTCGCAACGCGACAATAGCACGCTACAGCCATCGGTGCTGGTCACCGAGTTGCTCGATTACATCGGGCGCGGATTCGAGCTGCCAAACAAAGACATCATCAAGGATCATGTCCTGCGCAAGCACAGGCTACAGGCATTCAGCACGGTGTACTTCGACGGGTCGGACAAACGCTTCTTCAGTTATTCCGCTGCAAACTGCACAGCCGGCCAGCAAACGTATATGGCCCGCACTGTACCTACCGTATTTGTTACCGCGCCGTTGCCAGAGCCTGAACCTGAATGGCGCACATTGACATTGGACGATCTAGCCGAGTTCCTTTGCAACCCTGCTAAGTTGCTCGTCACGCGTCGGCTTGGCGCGCGACTGCCAGTGGAGGAAGAACCGCCCCCGGACAACGAATCGTTTGCGCTTACCGGCCTGGACAAGTACTTCGTTAAACAACAAGCGGTTGATGCTGCGGTTGAACGCCGCCCTTTAGACACGCAATATCTCTTGCTGAAGGCAGCTGGTGCATTGCCACCTGGTGAGGCCGGCCGCGTCGGGTGGTATGACACAACCCACGAAGCAAAAAACGTGGTTGAAAAGTTAGCCCCATACGTCGAGCCCGGGTTCAGACCGCCGGTCCAGGTTGATTTGCGCATTGGCGGGTTCCGGCTCATGGGCCGCCTGACCAAGCTGACCCGACACGGCTTGCTGGTCAGCTACAGGTGCGCACAGGTCAAGGCCAAAGACATGCTCAAGCACTGGGTCCAACATCTTGCGCTCAATGTTGCCAAACCTGAGGGCTGCAGATGCGATAGTGTACTGCTTGGCACTGACGTTCTGCAGGAGTACGCCCAAGTGAAAGCGGCTGACTCAGTGCTTTTGGCATTGCTCAACCTCTACTGGGACGGGCTATGCAAACCGCTGCGGTTCTTTCCGGAAAGTGCACGTGCATTTGTGCAGACGGAACGGCAGCTTACATCATACACCCGGTCGAAAAAGCAGCCAATCGAGGCTGCGCTCGATGTCTGGGACCGGGGGTTGACCCGCCATGGCACCGACGCCGAAAAGGCCGACGCGTATTTCGCGCTGTGCTTCGGCGATCAACCAACTGCGCTAGATGCTGAGTTCGAGCGCATCGCACGCGAAGTGTTCTGGCCGCTGCTTGAGCACATCAAAGTAACAAAGCTATGAACCCGAATTGCTGGGCCAGTATTGGATTTACGAAGGCTGGCGTGAGCACCCTGCTCAATAAATCTTTCGCTCTCGGTTTCCCCACAAGCGCCCGGGGTTGGCCATCTGTGACTGGCAGAGCAGCAGGAACATTTTGTACCACAGCGCATGCCGGCGCTACCCCGGATTCGGTGTGCCTGGTAGCACGTCGCCGGCAGGCTGGCGACATGTGCAACCCAAAACAACTCAGTTTTTCAGGATGAACCGGCCCGAGGTATTTTCGCTTGAAACCACCGAGCTGAATCCGGGGCGGAGCCTGATCGAAGCCAGCGCCGGCACAGGTAAGACATACACAATTGCAGGGTTGTTTGTGCGGTTGCTCGTTGAGCACGAGCTTTCAGTCCAGCAGATCCTGGCCGTTACATACACGGTCGCTGCAACTGAGGAACTGCGCGGCCGTGTCCGTGAATTGCTCATGTGCGCGCTGGACGCATTCCAGAACGGCACCAGCGACGTGCCGTTTATAGGCGCGCTTGTCAAACGCACCGGTGCACACAACGCACAAAAGATCGATGCGCTACACCAGGCACTGCTCGATTTCGATCAAGCACCTATCCACACCATACACAGTTTTTGCCAACGCACGTTGCTCGACCACGCCTTCGAAAGCAGTAATTTGTTCGAGTGCGAACTAATCGCAGACACGCAACCTGTTTTGCTCGATGCATTGAACGAGCTGTGGCGTAAACACGTGCTGACCGCAGGTGAGCTTGCAATTGCATGTGCACTCAAAGCTGGGCTTGACCCTGAAAGTTTTCTGCCTTTTGCAAAGGCTGTATTGCGGCATCGGACCCTGCGCGTATTCGCGGCGGTTGACGCCAATCAAGCCCCCCAACTTGTCCGCGCACTCGAAGCGGCCTTCGCTCAACTCAGACGAGTTTGGAAAAACCAAAAGCATACCATCAGACAGTTCTTCGGCTCGGACGCGAAATGGGCAAACAAACCGTACAACGACGATGCAGCAGTAGAAGAGTTCTTTGCTGACATCGAGGCTGCACTCGAAAACGGCGAAATTTCAGTTAAAGCGCTTTGTGCCATCGAAAAGTTCACCTGCGAAAACCTTGATAAAGCTCGCAACAAGAGGCTTAATTTGCCCGCACCGAACCACGAGTTCTTCAGATTGTGCAGTGCGTTTGTTGCAGCGCAGCAACAGTTTCTGACCGGACTGCATTTGCAGGCAATCGAGTTCCTCAAGACCGAGTTGCGCAGACTCACAGACATGCTCAGTGCATGGACGTTTGACGACCTGATTAATCGCGTGCTCGATGCGCTCGAAGGACCAGGCGGCCAAAGCACGATAAAACTGCTCCGCGTAAAGTATAAGGCGGCGCTGATCGACGAGTTCCAAGACACCGACCCGGTCCAATACGCCATCTTTCGCAAGGTTTTCGGTGAGGCCGACAGTTTCCTGTTCCTTGTTGGTGATCCGAAGCAGGCGATCTATGGATTCCGTGGTGCTGATGTTTTCACGTACCTCAACGCCGCCCAAGATGTGCACCGGCGGTACACGCTCGAGTTCAACTGGCGCGCTGCGCCCGGGCTTGTGCACGCAGTCAACACGATCTTTAGCCGCAACCCAAACGCATTTGTGTTCGACCAGATCAAGTTTTACCCCATCAAAGCACGCTCGCAAATCGAGCACGGGGAGTCGGCATCTGGCGACCGACCTAGTACACACCTTGTGATCTGGTTATGGCGGCGGCCTGAAAAACGCCTGAGTAAAACCGACCTCGAGACCTACATTGCAGGGGCGGTTGCAGCCGAAATAGCGCGGCTTGTGACGGGTAAAACACTGCTCGATGCACGCACGGTTGAGCCTGCCGATATTGCAGTGCTTGTGCCCGAAAACAGACAAGCGCAACTAATGCAACACGCCTTGAACGCCCTCAATATCCCAAGTGTGCTTTACACAACCGAAAGTCTGTTCAAAAGCCGCGAAACCGCCGAGATCCAATCTGTGCTTGCTGCAATAGCCGCGCCGAATAACGAACCCGCAATCAAAGCTGCGCTCGCCACTGATATGTTCGGGTACACGGCCAACCAGATTGCCTCTCTACAAGCCGATGAGCTGGCTTGGCAAAATGTCCTGGCACGATTCCATTTGTACCTCGAGCTATGGCTCGAGCGCGGCTTTATCCAGATGTTCCGCACACTGCTTGTGCGCGAGCGCGTTCGTGAACACCTGCTCCAGTACACCGATGGCGAACGGCGCATGACAAACTTGCTGCATCTGGGCGAGGTGCTACACACGGCAACTGTTGAACGCCAGCTTAGCCCCAGCGGTTTGCTCAAGTGGATCGTCGAGCAAAAGAATCGCTCAGGTCTGGCCGCAGAAGAACACCAACTGCGCCTTGAACGAGACGAAAAAGCTGTCAAGCTCGTCACAATCCACCGCAGCAAAGGCCTCGAATACCCGATTGTTTTCTGTCCGTTTTCGTGGAGGGGGCTGGGCAACGACCGCGCTGGCAACCGAATGGTCTGGTTCCACGAGCCTGACACCGGTGAGTACGCGCTCGACCTCGGCAGCGAACACTTTAAGCAACATGCCGTGCGCGCACGCACAGAAGACCTGGCCGAAGACGTGCGGCTGCTTTACGTGGCGCTCACGCGTGCAAAGTACCGCTGTTACTTTGTTTGGGGCGCGTTCGACGGCGCGGCCATCTCCGCACCTGCATGGTTGTTGCACGCGTACAAAGCCGGCCAGCCAGACCCGGCCAAGTTCATCCAGCAAGAGCCTCTGGAGCCCGCCGAGACGCAATTGGTGTACGACCTCGATAGGTTGTGCGCAGATGCGAACGGCACAATTGCAGTGCAAGACATGCCCGCGCCTAGTCATGAGCCGCTCCAAATGCAACAGGCCGAGTCGGCTAGGCTTACCCCACGCAAGTTCACCGGCCAGATTCAGCGCGACTGGCGAATCGCCAGCTTCAGCTCGATTACAGCCGGCACAGACACAGAACAACCCGACTATGACCCAATGTGGTTGCCTGAAACGGTCGAAGCTGAACCAGCAACAGGCATTTACGCGTTCCCGCGCGGCGCGCGCGCAGGTGAATGTCTCCACCGAATTTTCGAGCTGCTTGATTTCACACAGTGGCCAAACCCTACCACAAGAAAGCTGGTCGCAGAACAACTGGTCACACACGGGATTAATCCGGAACAGTTTTGTGACGCAGTCTTCCAAATGCTCAGCAAGGTGCTAACTGCACGGCTGTGTCCACCGGACACGGGCGAAATACCGCTGCAGTTGGAGAAAATCAGCATTAACAACCGCCTGAGTGAGCTTGAGTTTTGTTTCCCAATCGGCAGGCTTGCGCCGGGGCCGCTCCACCAACTGCTCAGCAGACACGGCATACTGCCCAAAGACGAACCGCACCGGTTCAGCTTCAATCCGGTAACTGGCATCCTGAAAGGCTACATTGACCTTGTGTTCGAGTGGCATGGGCGGTTCTACATCGTTGACTGGAAATCGAACTGGCTGGGCAACAACGCACAGCACTACAACCCGATTGCCTTACAGACCGAAATGACACGGCGCGGTTATTTCCTTCAGTACTTACTGTACACCGTAGCCATCAACAAATACCTCCAACTGCGCCTGCGGGGGTACAATTACAAGCGCAACTTCGGGGGTGTATTTTACATCTTTGTCCGCGGCGTTGACCCAGCCCAGCCCGAGCTCGGGATTTACCGCGACAAACCGGCCACTGAACTGATTCAGGAGCTGGACAGACTGCTGGCTGCCAAGCCATGAACAGCAAAGGCAGAATGAAAAAACCGAAAACAACCACACGAAAATCGCAGGTCGTGTCCGCTGTGTGCAAGGTTGAGGAGACAGGTGCTTCTGAACCTCAACACACGACACTCGAGCAGGTACTTATGCCAGTGATCCAATCGGAGGCTTTCACAGAGCTCGACCGGCAGTTTGCAAAGTTCATGGCACGTTTGGCTGGGACTAACCAGCCTGCATTTGTGCTGGCAGTTGCTATGCTAAGCCGCGCACGCGCAGACGGACACGCATGTCTCGATTTACGAACTGTTGCAGGGACCGTGTTCCCATCACCCACAACAGAAACCGTCCGGACTATCACGTGCCCGGATATCGAGTCGTGGGTAAACGCCCTGAGGGCAACCGCTGTGGTCGGTGCCCCGGGTGAATTCAAGCCGCTAATCCTCGATCAGGCTGGCCGACTCTACCTGCACCGGTACTGGGAATACGAAGCCGCGCTTGCAAACGAACTGCAACGCCGTGCAAGCGCGCAAACAACCGAACCATCTGCAAAAACACTGGCAAAGTTACTCGACAAGCTTTTCCCCCGCACAACAGAAGCCGATGAACCTGACTGGCAACGTATCGCTGTGCAAGTGGCAGTACAACGACAGTTGTGCGTGATCACAGGTGGCCCAGGCACAGGCAAAACGTGGACATTGGTACGGATTTTGGCTTTATTGATTGAGCTCACAAACCAAAAACCAATCCAGATCGCAGTTGCTGCGCCCACGGGTAAGGCCGCTGCGCGCCTCCAGGAAGAAATCCGTAAGGCAAAACTGCAGTTGACCAGCCCGGAAGCGGTTAAAGCGCAACTGCCTGAGCGCGCCATGACCATCCACCGATTGCTTGGCGCAAGCCGCGACGCTACCTCGTTCAGGTTCAACCGCACCAACCCGCTTCCGTTCGATGTCGTAGCCGTTGACGAGACAGGCATGGTTGACCTGGCGTTGATGGCGCGGCTCGTAGATGCACTCGTACCGCAGGCCAAGCTAATCCTATTGGGCGATAAAGACCAGCTCGCTTCAGTCGAGCCGGGGGCAGTCTTGGGCGACATTTGCGCAGGGCTGGACCAAGCCGTAATTCAGCGCAGGGCAAAATGGGTTGCCAACGCTGTCGGTGACCCAAGGCCAACAAAGAACTCACTCGCATTGGCCGAATGCATCGTGCAGTTGCAGAAGAATTACCGATTCAGCTCTCAAAGCCAAATCTACCGGCTCAGCCAGGCTGTCAATGCCGGCGACGCCGCCCGGGCGATCAAGATCTTGGGTGAAAATGTCGCTTCCGCTGAGTGCGCTGTCACGTGGGTGCAGCTGCCGGGTTACACCGAGATGAAAACCGTGCTTAAAGAAAGGCTTCTGGCCGGGTTCGCCGAGTATTTCGCAGCGCAAACACCTGCAGACGCACTCAGCGCGCTATCGAAGTTTAGGGTGCTCTGCGCATTACGCGAAGGGCCGTTTGGAATAGTGCAAATCAATCGGTTGGCCGAGCAAATCTTCGAAGAAGCCGGCCTGGTGACATTAACGGGGCCGTTTTACGTGCGCCGAGCTGTCATGATCACACGCAACGATTACAACATCCAATTGTTTAATGGCGATGTAGGCGTGATTTTGCCCAGCCAAGAGAAACCCGGCCACACAAATGCAAGCAATGGCAGTAAACACGGAGCCATTGAAACGCGGCATTTTCCGCAAGCAACCCAGCCAGTCATGTGCACACAACACTGCGTATCTGACATTGTTGCTAAGGCCGATAACGGTCGCGGTCGTGCCTGTCTCGAAGTGTCCCACGAGAAGCTAGACGTTCGCGCCTTTTTCGCAGGCACCGATGGCAGCCTGCGGGCAGTGCTACCAACGCGTCTGCCCGAGCACCAAACCGCTTACGCCATCACAGTCCATAAAAGTCAAGGCTCTGAATTCGACCATGTGCTGATGATCATGCCCGACCGCGATGTGCCGTTGTTAACACGCGAGTTGATCTACACTGCAATCACGCGCGCACGCAAGACCGTCGAGATTTGGGCGACTGAACCTGTGCTAGTGGCTGCGATCGAACGCCGTACCACCCGCAGCTCGGGCCTGCGGGATGCACTGTGGCAAATTAAACCGAGTGATACCGCCAAAGCATGTTGAGCTGTTAATTTATTTAGCTTGCACAGGTTTTTGGCCTTTTTGCTCGTCCCAACGAAACGTGTCAAAAGCTCGATTTGTTGTTTGCCAATCACAAGCAAAACCACAGCTAAGACCGCTTCGAGAGCAACAAAGAAATACCCGCTTAACCCGAAATACATAGCCGCAGGCAAGACTCCCAACCAAAACCCAAACGAATATCAGTGGGATTTTTAGGCCGTCAACAACCCAAAGATAGGCTACGCCCACCCAAAAAGGCAGCCAAAGCAACGAAACTCACGCGACGGCAAAAATTTCAATCGCCAACGGTTCTGACAATTCTTTGGAATGCATGACGCAGATCGAACCCGAGCCATTAGCAAAATGCATATAGCATCCACCCGGTCTGTGAATTGTTGGGTGCATCCTGCAAATGTGAGATATCTCCAGCCCAGAATCCATTGTTAGTGATGCATAGCCAGACACATCTGAGGTCTTTGTGATAGGGAACGCGCAGCTCCGGCGTCTTTAAAATGAACTCCTCGGGTAGGCGTCCCTACCAACAGAATCTTCCGGGAGGGACGGCTGGCCGCAGCCGTCCAATTGAGGCACGCGTTCCACCGCGTCCGACCACGGTCAGTGTGCCATCCGACCCTCCATTGGAAGGCGCAACTGCGTTTGTGCGGCTGGCTTGGTCGCGCACATGCTGTGGGGGGCTGTTATGTCTGCGAAATACAACGATAAGCATGTATTGTCGCCTGTGCCCGTTGTTGGTCGCCTGCAGGCTGACTCTGGGCACTGCGGTGTTAACCCGGTACAAGTCCAAAACCGATTGGAACCTCGGCACCTAAAACTCAGGCGCGCTTTCGAATCAACCGCCTGTGTGTGCGCAGTGAGGTTCCAGTTTTCTACGGGCTGAAACCTGGGGTTGCGACCGGACTCTATAAGTTGTCGCCTTTCCGGTCATGTTGCCGAACGAGCTGATTCGGCTTTAGCTTTTGCGCGTCGTTTCTTAGAGTGACGCGCATGAGTCCGTTTGAATCTGCCATTGAAAGTGCGGTTGCTACGATTCGTGGCCTGGCAGCACTGGAAAAACCGTTAATGCATGCGGTGCAAATTGTGGCGCGGTGTCTTGGGTCTGGGCACAAGCTGTTGTTGTGCGGCAACGGCGGCAGCGCAGCCGATGCAATGCATCTTGCAGCTGAATTTTTGTGTCGGTACAGACACGATCGCAGACCGTATCCGGCCGTTTCGCTTGTAACGAACGGCGCATACATGACAGCCGTGTGCAACGACTACGACGCAGACGAGATTTTTGCGCGGCAGGTGTGGGCTTTGGGCGAGCCTGGCGATGTGTTAATTGCGTTCACAACGAGCGGCAAGTCGCGCAATGTGCTACGCGCGCTCGAAGAAGCAAATCGCAAAAACCTCGAAAGCATTTGTTTTCTGGGTCGGGACGGCGGATTCACAAAAGGCAAGGCAACAGTCGAGTTACTCGTACTGGGGGATGACACTGCCCGCATCCAGGAGGCGCATCAAGTGTTGTATCACGTGCTGTGCGAGCTGGTGGAAAAACAGTTACTGACTAAATGACCTTCGTGCTTTGTTCGTTTGGAGCGCAAAACCCGACCGCGCGCACATGAAAAAATTGCCCGCCAAAGCCTGCACGACGAGCAAACCGCCTAAAACAGCTACCACAAACTGGTGCGGACGATGCCGTCCCGTCTATCTAGTCCAATGGAATGATAACCTGCACGAGCCGACGATACGACACAGGTTAAACTGCGCTCTCGGTGGAATCGAATCAAATGATGAGTTGTGGCCGTTACTACTGAACTCGACTTTTATTTTAGCCAATGGACGGTCGGTTACCACAAATCCCTGTAGATTCGAGTGATTAACACCGCATATTGGCAGACTAAGGTGGTAGTTTCAGAAACTTTTTGATTGGCGCGACAGGTTTTTTCTGCACAATGATCCAGCAGTTCGCCGCGCTCGGCCTGAATGCGGGCGACGTGGCGCACCGACACGCCGTAACTGGCTGGGCGTGGAGCAATGCGTTTTTGAAGTTTATGGAAGAGCTCAAAGCACTGTACGATGCGATCATAGCCGGTGACGCAAAAACATCAAAGGCGGTTACTGAACATGCAATTGCTGCTGGGGTGGCACCGTTGACTCTAGTAACCGAGTACATGATACCCGCAATGAACGAGGTCGGCCGACGGTTCGAATGTAACGAATATTTTGTGCCCGAGCTGCTGCTGGCTGCACGTGCAATGAAAGCCGCACTAGAACCATTGCGGCCGTTGCTTGCCGCAAGCGGTGTGCAACCGGCCGGACGCGTTGTGATTGGCACCGTCAAAGGTGACCTGCACGACATTGGCAAAAACTTGGTTGCCTCAATGCTCGAAGGGGGCGGGTTCGAGGTTATTGACCTGGGCGTGAACGTATCGCCTGAACAATTCGTTGCCAAGCTCAAGGAAACCAACGCAAATATACTGGCAATGTCGGCCCTTCTGACAACAACAATGCCGGCCATGAAAACCACAATCGAAGCACTTAAACAGGCCGGGTTACGCGACCGTGTCAAAGTGCTTGTGGGCGGCGCACCTGTCACGCAACGTTACGCAGATGAGATCGGAGCCGACGGTTACAGTGAAACTGCCGCAGGGGCGGTGCCCTTGGCAAAACGTGTGCTTGCTCTGAACTGACTGCGGACGGCCACTGGGGTGGTCCGCACCGCTTGATTGCCCTGATGCATCAGTTAATCACGCAGCTAGTTGCGCAGCGGCCGGTGATAACCGACGGCGCCTGGGGAACACAACTGCAGGCACGCGGGCTTGGCATTGGGGAATTACCTGACGCACTTAACCTGTGGAAGCCAGAGTTGGTTGCTGAAGTTGCCCGAGCGTATGTCGACGCGGGCAGCCAGATCATTCTGACTAACACATTCGGGTCAAATCGGCTGCGTTTGGCTGATTATTCACTCGCAGACAAAGTTGCCGCGCTCAACCACAATGGGGTTGAAATTTCACGCAAGGCCGCAGCCGGGCGCGCGTATGTGTTTGCCTCGATCGGCCCGACCGGCAAGATGCTTTTAAGTGGCGATGTTACCGAAGCAGAGTTGCGCGCTGCATTTGAAGAACAGGCTGATGCTATTGCACAAGCCGGACCGGATGGGATCGTTATCGAGTCTATGTCCGATTTACAAGAGGCAAGGATTGCTGTTGAAGCAGCACGTGCAACCGGGCTGCCGGTGGTAGCCTGCATGGTGTTTGACTCCGGCAAGCACAAGGACCGGACCATCATGGGTGTGACACCTGAACAGGCGGCAAGCGAGCTTGAGACTGCAGGTGCGGATGTGATTGGCGCAAACTGCGGACGCGGAATAGCTGGGCTTGCGCTTATTTGCACCCGGTTGCGCGCAGGCACTGACAAACCGATTTGGCTCAAGCCGAACGCCGGCCTACCCGAGATTGTGAATGGCAAGCCGCATTACAAAACCACATCAGATGAATTTGCCCAAGCGACGCTTGAGCTGGTTGACGCAGGCGCAAGTTTTATCGGGGGTTGCTGCGGTACAAGCCCAGAGTTCATTTCGGCGATCTGTCGTGTGTTGGGCCGCTACACGCAATAGCAAAGCTACCAACCGCGTGGCGTGTTTACCGCAGCATGCATGCAGAGCCTCAGAAACGTTTATTAGCAGTTACGGTGTTCAATTGCATCATTGCCGAAATGCAAGGTGCGAAGTGCGTGAACACTGTCCCGCATACAGTAGCCATGGAACGGGCTAGCCAATTGAACCCGAAAAACTTGATTGAGGCGCATGCTCGTCCTCGGGTGATGCTGCAGGTGCATGCCTATGCACGCACGCAAACAGGCCTTGCATCCAGCACATTTGCGCACGGCATGCTGGTCAGTTCTGAAACACGTATGTTCTGAGTTTTGTTTTATGCCAGCGGCACAAAACCGCACTGGAGAACATTTGCGCTCCACATTAACCGAAGTAATTCGAGCCAAATGGTGCAGTTACAATGTGAAAATGCTATAACACGCTAAAACACAACCGCGAATGGTCAAATTCTGAGCCAGCCGATGCCTGATCTTGTGCGAATTGAACTTTTGCCCCTGGGCAAAACACTGACTGTTGAACGCGGCACACAGCTTTTCGACGTATTATTCACCGCGGGTGTCGAGTTCCCATGCGGCGGTCGTGGCAGATGCAAAGGCTGTAGGATCAAAGTACTAGCGGGTACTATCCCTGTAAGCACTGAAGACAAGCAACGTTTGTCTGCAGCTGAGCTAGCGCAAGGTTGGCGTTTGGCGTGTCGTGCACGTGCGGTTGACGACCTGACGGTGGAGCTTGCGCAATGGGAAACGCCAATACTTGCAGACCAAAGTACACTTGAGTTTGTCCCAAAAGATGGGTTCGGGGTTGCCGTTGACCTCGGAACAACAACGATTGCTGCGCAACTGCTCGATTTGCGAACGGGCAATGTGTTGGCCGTGCGCACTGCGCTAAATGTACAAGCGCAGTACGGGGCGGATGTAATGAGCCGGATTGAATTCGCTTGCGGCGGTGGCGCTAGTGAACTGAGCCGGCTGATCCGCCAGCAGATTGGCGAATTAGTACGTATGCTGGTCGAAACGAGCAAAATCGGCTCAGGTCTTACCCAGATCGTAATTGTGGGCAACACGGTCATGCATCATTTGTTTTGCGGACTTGATGTTAGTCCGCTTGCGCAGTACCCGTTTGAGCCTAGCGCACTCGGGCTACAGACGTTTCGTGCAGGTGAGTTCGGCTGGGAAGTAGAAGCCGACACCACAGTGCATTTTCTGCCGTGTCTTGGCGGGTTTGTCGGGAGCGATTTACTGGCTGGCATACTTGCCACAGGATTGCACACGGCCGATGCACCGGTCGGCCTAGTGGATCTTGGCACAAACGGCGAGGTGATTGTCGGCAATCGCGAGAAAATTGTCTGCGCTTCAACTGCAGCGGGTCCAGCATTCGAAGGCGCGCGGATCGAATGCGGCATGCGCGCCGCTACGGGTGCAATCTCACAAGTCTACATCAAAGATAACACTGTGACGTGTCATGTATTGGGCAACGTACCGCCGCGCGGTATTTGCGGCAGCGGCCTGGTAGATGCAGTTGCTTGCGGCTTGGACCTAGGGTTGATTACTCCCGAAGGCAGGTTGCAGTCTGGCCAGCGCTGGGTTGTATGCGCACCCGTGTACATTACCCAGAACGATATCCGGCAACTTCAGCTTGCCAAAGGTGCCATAGCAGCCGGGCTACGGATTGTAGCTGCGTATTGGGGGGTTAAGCCGGCTGAACTCGACTGTGTGTATCTTGCCGGTGCATTTGGCAATTACGTCCGGCTTGGTAGCGCGTGTCGGATCGGGCTGTTTAATTTGGACATCCAAAAAATCAAGCCTGCTGGCAATACAGCGCTCCGAGGTGCAAAGCTTGCGTTGCTCGGCCCGGCTGGTCAGGACTTGTCCTATTGGTGGCTTCGGTCACGTGCGGCGCACGTGTCGCTTAACCAACATCCGCAGTTTCAAGAGCTGTTCGTCGAGGAGATGCAATTCCCTAAAAGCGCGCACGCCGTGATCGGCCCCGGTATGTGAGTAACGTGAAAATGCGCGTCAGGACCTAGCGCCGGCTACGCCGCAGATGCAATTTAAATGCAATCTTGTACGGCTGTTGATGCCGTGTGGTGGATGCTGTGGGTCAAGCTCAACGCGCCGGATGTTTTTCAATGCAAGCGTACGCGTTATGGTTGTGGATGCTTTCGAGATTTTCTGCCTCGACCTTATACCAAGTGATGTCCGCATGCGCATTAAGCTTCAGTGCGATGTTGCGCACTAGGTCCTCAACAAACACAGGATGCGCGTAAGCGTGCTCGGTCACGAACCGTTCGTCTTCGCGTTTAAGTAGTGCAAACAGGTCTGCGCTGGCGGATTTTTCGATGATTTCGATCAGGTCTTCAATCCACACGAGGTTTTTGAATCGGACCTGAACAGTCACCGTGCTGCGCTGATTATGCGCGCCGCGTCTGCTGATGGCTTTTGAGCACGGGCAAACAGTTGACACGTTGGCTTTGACGGTCAGCACAAAGTCAATCTCGTTGCTGCATGCCGCGGCGTCGAATCTGACGGTGTAATCCATCAGGCTTTCGAGGCCTGACACCGGCGCTTTTTTGGCAACAAAGTAAGGGAACTCGATTTCAATATGCGATGTAGCAGCATTAAACTTTTGCTGCATGGCGTGCAGGATATCTGGGATGTTTTCCACATGCACAACGTTGCCGTGTGCATTGAGTACCTCGATGAACCTGCTCATGTGCGTGCCTTTGAATTCCTTGGGTAGGTCAACAAACATGCCGATTGTAGCCACGGTGTTTTGGATGGCATGCGCTTTATCGCGCACTACAATCGGATACCTCAGGCCGCGCACTCCGACCTTGTCAATAGGCAGCTCACGGTAATCGCGCTCGTTTTGTTTGTCCCTGAGCCTGGGCCGCTTGGCAGTGGGCCGCATTTTATGAGGCGACTTTAAACTTACGGTTTTCACCGCGCAAAACAGTAGCCATGCATCTGGCATTTGTGAAGAAAAACAAGACCACCGTAAGCCGGCAAACTGCAGCAAATCTGGTTCTTTTACCCTAAACAGGTCGGATGCGCCGTCGTTACTGGCGCACGGCACAGTAGAAATCTTTTTGGGCACACCCAAAGTCAAACGGTCAGCTATACACACGTGTCGTACAATGTTTGTGAAGCTGCGTAAAGTTATCCACTAGACCAGATCGTACAAGCACTCGATGCAGTGGTCCACACCCGCCTCATAAATCTTCTTGCCAGAGGTACCGACAAAATGACCGGCCGAAACGCCGGTGCCCACACAAGCTGGTGCGAACCTATGCCAAAGGGCTTTGGCCTCTTTGCCCGTCTGGGCGCATGCAAGCTACATTTAGCCCACCACAGGCGCCAATGACACGCTGCAAAATTACCAACACCCCTGACGCTCGTCAAAAGTAAGCCACTACCTTCGATATGTTGAGATTGCGCGCATGTATTGTGCACGTTCGAATGCAGTTGGGTCCGGGCAATTTTTCTGGCTCAGGCTGCCTTGGAGTTGTTTGACTGACTCGTATTCGTGTTGTTCGAGCCAGATACGCATATCGTGCAGTAGCTTTGAGATGTGCCCTACGCCGTGCTTAAGCAGTGCCGAGCAAAGCATGGTGACGCTTGCGCCTACCATGAGCATCTTAAGTGCGTCTTCGGCGGTGTGTATACCGCTTGTGGCGGCCAGGTCCGCTTTAACATTGCCGTACAAGATAGCAATCCACCGCAGGGGTAGTCGGCGTGCCTGCGGCGTGCTGAGCAACACGTTGCATTCGACCTCGAGTGTTTCGAGGTTAATGTCCGGCTGATAAAACCGATTGAACAGTACGAGTGCATTTGCCCCGGCTTCGTCCAAGCGCCGTGCCATGTTCGCCATGCTGCTGAAGAACGGGCTGAGCTTAACTGCAACGGGTATCGTTACAACAGATTTTACCGCTTTAAGGACGTCAAGGTAAGTTTGCTCGACTTGTGCAGCTTCGATGTCGGGGTCGGTCGGGATGTAGTAAATGTTCAACTCGAGTGCATCTGCGCCAGCCTGTTGGATTTCGCGTGCATAATTTGTCCAGCCGCCAGGCGAACTACCGTTTAAACTGGCAATGATGGGAATTCGTACGGCGGCTTTTGCTTTTGTGATATGCTCGAGGTAATCCTCAGGCCCGAGTCTGAACTCTTGTAGTTGTGGGAAATACGTGAGTGCCTCGGCAAAACTTTCCGTGCCATGGGTAAGGTGGCGATCAAGCTCGGCGCTTTCCTGCTGGAGTTGCTCCTCGAACAACGAGGGTAACACTACCGCCCCTGCACCTGCGTCCTCGGCTTTTTTGATTTCATCAACGTTTTCCGAGAGCGGCGATGCAGACACAACAAGCGGGTTGTTCAGCTTGAATCCCAGATAACTAGTCGTTAGATCCATAGTGTTTCAGGTTCGGTTTTTGCGTTTTTCACCCTGTCTTTAGGCTGACTGTGTGGGTTGCGATTCGCCGTTGCCCTTGATACCGGCAAGCCGCGCGTAAAAATCCCAACGTCGTTCTGCATCGCGCTGCGCAAGCTCGAACAATCGTTTTGCCTCTTCTGGCCGGCTCTTGGTTAACATCTTGAACCTGTTTTCGCTCAGAAGGAACTCCTGCACCTTTGCCTTGGCGGCTTGGGAGTCGAGCTGGAGTGGATTTTCGCCCGCAGCAGCACGACGCGGGTCGTACCGGTAAAGCAGCCACTGGCCTGTGTCAACGGCAAGTTTTTGCTGGCGCACTCCCACACCCTGATCAACGTCTATGCCGTGGGCAATGCAATGGCTGTAGGCTATTATTAGCGATGGGCCATTGTACGATTCAGCCTCCACAAAGGCGCGCAGTGCGTGTTCGTCCTTTGCACCAAGTGCAATGCTTGCAACGTAAATGTTGCCATATGTCATTGCTATTAGGCCAAGGTCTTTCTTCGGGAACGGTTTACCTGCCGCAGCAAATTTTGCTACCGCGCCGCGCGGGGTGGATTTCGACATCTGGCCGCCTGTGTTCGAGTACACCTCAGTATCCAACACAAGCACGTTGACGTCGCGCCCCAACGCAAGTACATGATCAAGCCCGCCGTAGCCGATGTCGTATGCCCAGCCGTCGCCACCCACAATCCACACGCTCTTTTTCACCAGCATATCTGCGATTGGCAACAGCCATTTTGCTTCTGGGTCAGGCAACTGGCGCAGTTTCATTTTCAGCGCTGCGATGCGTTCACGCTGCTCATAAATGCCTGCCTCAGTGCTCTGGTCTGCCTTGACAATGGCCTCAACAAGATCGTCACCGACCTTAGGCGCTAGTCTCTTGAGTAGTTCAGTGGCGAATTCTTTCTGTTTGTCAATCGAAACCCTAAACCCAAAGCCGAACTCGGCGTTGTCCTCAAACAACGAATTGCACCAGGTCGGCCCGCGCCCGAACGCGTCAACGGTGTAAGGTGTGGTCGGCAAGTTACCACCGTAAATGGACGAACAACCGGTTGCGTTTGCTATGAGAAGTCTGTCCCCAAACAACTGAGTGAGCATCTTGACATACGGCGTTTCGCCGCAACCGGCGCATGCGCCCGAGAACTCGAACAACGGCCGCATAAGTTGTTGCTGCCGTAGTTGAGTGACCTTGATTCTGCGCCGGTCCACATCCGGTATTGAAATGAAGAAGTTCCAGTTTTCGCGTTCTTGCAACCGCAACGGTGCCTGGGGCTGCATGTTGATGGCCTTGAGCTTTGCCTCGGCCTTGTTTCGTGCCGGGCAAACCTCCACACACATTGCGCAGCCGGTGCAATCCTCAGGTGCAACTTGTAACGTGAACTTGAATCCCTTCCATTCGGGACTGCGGGCGTCTGCCGACTTGAATGTCGGCGGCGCATTTTCGAGCAGTTTGGGTTCGTAAACCTTCATTCGAATTACGGCATGCGGACACACTGCAACGCATTTACCGCATTGAATGCAGGTCTTCGGGTCCCAAACTGGTATCTCCAATGCAAGATTGCGTTTTTCGTACTGTGTTGTGCCGGTCGGGAACGTACCGTCTGACGGAAACGCACTCACCGGCAGCTCATCACCAAAGCCGGCGGCAAGCTTACCCAACACCTCCGCAACGTATTTGGGTGGGTTACCAACAAGAGGCGGGACCTGTTCAATCTGGCTTGTAACCGCGCCCGGTATTTGCACCTCGTGCAGGTTTGCAAGTGCATTATCAACCGCAGCAATGTTTTTCTGGACGATGTCCTCGCCTTTTCTGCCGTAGGTTTTTTTGATGGAATCTTTGATTGCCGCGATTGCCTCCTCGCGCGGTAACACACCTGCCAATGCAAAAAAGCACACCTGCATGACTGTGTTGATTCGGCCGCCCATGCCGCTTTCGCGCGCTACGCGCGTGGCGTCTATGACGTAAAACCGCGCCTTTTTTTGGATGAGCTCCTGTTGGATCACACGCGGCAGTTTGTCCCACACATCGTCCTTCGAGTAGGGTGTGTTCAGCAGGAATGTGCCCCCTGGCACAAGTGGTTTGACAACATTGTACCGCTCCAGGAACACCGGCTGATGACACGCAACAAAGTTTGCCTTGCTAACCAAGTAGGTCGAGCGGATAGGCTCAGGCCCAAACCGCAGATGTGAGATTGTCATGGAGCCCGACTTCTTCGAGTCGTAAACAAAATAGCCCTGCGCGTAGAATTCTGTGCCCTCGCCGATTATCTTGATCGAGTTCTTGTTTGCGCTGACTGTACCGTCTGCACCAAGACCGTAGAACATCGCCCGCACCACATTGGCCGACTCAGTTGAAAACTCCGGATCAAACTCTAGGCTTGTGTGCGATACGTCGTCGTGAATACCCACCGTGAAATGGTTCTTCGGCTTGGGTAACGTCAAATTGTCAAAGACTGCTTTGACCATTGCAGGCGTGAATTCCTTCGAGGACAAACCGTACCGACCGCCCACAATCTTCGGCATTTGCTTAAGATTACCCCAACCGTTGGCCAATGCTTCGTAAACTGCTGCCACGCAATCAAGCAACAGCGGCTCGCCAACCGAACCCGGTTCCTTGGTACGGTCCAGCACGGCTATTGCCTTGACCGAGCTTGGCAATGCCTCAGCAAAACGTTTCGCGTCGAATGGCCGATAAAGCCGCACCTTCAGCACGCCCACTTTCTCGCCGCGCTTAACAAGGTAGTCAACCGTCTCGTGTGCAGTTTCACAACCCGACCCCATCAACACAATCACGCGTTCTGC